>ERZ1024469.34-NODE-34-length-8149-cov-6.907586_pt1 | contig 8149 bp, 23 predicted proteins | sample MGYA00520803_ERZ1024469 | MGnify/ENA primary metagenome ERZ1024469 (study PRJEB33242, sample SAMEA3444308) | Homo sapiens | biome: Host associated; feature: Gastrointestinal tract; material: Stool | place: Uganda | collected 2011-01-01 ... | reverse complement strand
ATCACACGATTTCTTTTTATCACCAGTCAGTTCGCAGCGCTTATTTGGGTGAGCATGTCCTATGTGATTGCCGCTTATTCGACCTTTGTTTTGGAACAGCCGTTCCCCATTGAGACTCTTTCTGAGCAGGCTATCATCGTCCTATTAGGGACTCTCTCCGCTAAAGTTGTCGAGAATATTTTCGAGCACAATAATGGTGGCATTTTCGGAACCAATGCATCTAGTGAGAATCAAAATGAGGAATAAATAATGAAAGAGGGGGCCGTGAATATATCATGGCCTCTTCTTTTTTCGCGGATATTTCCTATCACTTTATGGAAAGGAGCTGATTTATATGATCATTATTCGAAAACCGAAATCTATGAGAAGTGACTTGGCAATGAGGGACTACCTAGTTATTGCAGAAGCATATGCGATTCTAGCATCAAATACAGATGATAAAGATAAGCAATATGAATATATGTGCAAGACTGGGCAATTCATTAAGCGAGCCGCTAAAGTTGGTGGATTTTTTAGAATTAAAGACATGATACGTTGGCTCGATGCACAGAAGAAAGGGGCGTAAATGGCCTCTTTCTCTTTCGCGATAAAATCAGTTTCCTTTATGGAGGTGTATGATATGGATATTTTATCTGCAATTTTTGGATTTGGAGCATGTATTGCACTCATCGGCTTTATGGCTTGGATGATTGTTGATGCAGTACGAGTTGTCAAATACGGATTGGAAGGAGATGAAGATGATGAATAAATTACACTATGGTATTAAAAAGAAAAAGGGTTCTAAGGGCTAATAAGCCCTTCCCTTTTATCTTCGCGAGAATATCTCCATCTATTATGGAGAGAAACTCTGCATTATATTTATGGAGGTATTATTATGGGTATTAAGAGTGAAGGCGCTTTGAAGAAAAGTTGGTTCGTGATTACAGACGAGAATTATAAATTCAGCGAGATTGCTGAGGACTATGACTATCCGATCTCCAGGTACGACGCGGTTGCGATCGGTCCTGCGGATTGGGATACAAGTAGTTCTGCAATGGCTGTTGGATTTAGGATCTCGGCTACGAGGCATGAACTAATGAATCTTCTGAGAGATTTCAAAGAGACGTATCCCGATGCTCACATTATAGTAATGAGAAGTTAACTCTGCAAAGCAGGAGGCTGTAATAACGGCCTCTTAGCTTTTCGCGATATTTTCAAGGTAGTTTATGGAAAGGAGGAGTTCTACTATGTTTGATTCTTTTAAAAGAAGCTTTGGTACTATTCTCGGAACTGTTGCCGGTTTGGCTGTTGGAAGTTATATTCTGGCAAAGCTGAATGTGCATGGGGTTGAGGAAAGCAAAGACGAAAAAGAAGACTTTGTAGAAGAGACCAATTAACTACTTGGAGAGATCTGTCATGGTCTCTCCTCTTTCTGGAGGTAAATATGGACACTATTTTTGTCACAGAGAAATTAATTCTGCATGCTGAAAAAGAACAACTACTCGGCATCTCATTTTGGGACAAAGTTGGCTCAGATGGTTCCAAACTTCATACAAAGGCTTTGTCGGAACCTGTCCCAATCAAAGATCTCAAGGGCGCTATCGATCTCTACTTGGAGGATGATGAAAAAAGCATCTGAAGGAATTAGGACATTTATTCCTCCTTCCTTATGTGAAGAAGAAATACGTGAGAAACATAGGAAACTTGCAAGAGATTGGGTCATACGAGAGCTATCGTATTGTATTCTGACTGGTTGGTCTGTCGAATTTTGTCCACTTAATGGTGGAGCGGATCTTAAGATTCAGATTTCAAAATGCGGAAAAAGCTCTTATCAAATCATTCCGATTGCAACAACCGTCCAATTCTACATGAAAATATGGGAAGTTATGTATAATCTTCGCCAAGATATTATGAATAATTTTCCGAATCTTGACCAAGAATAAAAAACATGGAGGTAATAATATGTCTAAAGCATTAAAATGCGATCGATGCGGCAAATTCTTTGAACTAAAAGACATGGAAGAAAAGTATGGCGACCGTGAGCGTATCTATCATATAACCACTGATATTTATAGCCCACGTAGTTGCGGTATGGATCTTTGCCCAGAATGCTATGGAAAACTTGAAAAATGGATGGAGGCGAATGAAATTGATCCTTGAGATTTTATTGATTGGTGCAACCATGATTCTTTGTACAGTTGCTGGATATATCATCGGTGTGGATGCAGCAACAAAAACTTTAAAGTTTGTGGGAACGCTCAACATCGCTCATGATAGTGATGGCGAAAAGTATACATGTTTGGCAATCAATAGGCAAGACTCTAAATTTATGGATGACGAATCTGTTAAATATGTCTTAATGAACGTACGTCATATTTATGCGGAGAAACAAGAGGCTAAAATGCCATGACAGATCGAGAACAAAAAATCATAGACAACATGGGCTTAGTTTATTATGTTGTCTGTAGATATTTCCCGCAGTGCATAGCTAATCAGGACGCTATTCAAAATGGATATATTGGACTAATTAAAGCGGTCGACTCATTTGATGAATCCACAGGGCATGCATTCTCAACATACGCATCTCGCTGTATATTCAATGAGATTGCTATGGATTTGAGAAAACAGAAAAAATATGCAAAAGACATTTCGTTGTGTACAGTTCTTGCAAATAGCGATAGGCAAGATGAACATTTCACAATTGAAGACGTTCTTATGTATGAGGATGACTATACGCCAATATGTATTCAAGAATTTGTTCGATGCCTTGATGAGCGAGAGATTATAGTGCTTAGGTATTTAATAGCTGGAAAGACTCAAGCATATATCGGTGATCAATTAGGGACATCGCAATCCAGCATTTCTCGAATCATAAAAATCATGCGATTAAAATGGAAAGAATACTGCTATAAAGGAGATAATTATGAATCTTAATGAACTAAGAGAAGCTATGGATTTGAGAAAACAGAAAAAAAAGGAGATAATTATGAATCTTAATGAACTAAGAGAAGCTATGGCGTCTGATGCAACAAAGGAAAACGCAAGGTTAAAGGAAGAAAATGCACGGTTACGTCAAATGGTAAGAGATCTTAGAAGAAACTATACGGACGATACGAGTGCTTTAAAAGAAGATTGCCGTGCATTGAGTAATCGGTGCTTTGCATTAACACATGGAACTATGTGCTGTTTTTGTGGACTCGAGCGATACAAATGTTCGCATGCATTAACTGACATGAAAAAAGCCGAACGCGGAAAGAAATGGATGGAGGAAAACAAGAATGCTGAAAATTGAAAAAACTGAAGTTTATGGTTGGGGAGCAGCAATTCGTGGTATGAGAAACCCTAAGAATTCTTGGGAGAGGAGCGATAGTCATCCTTGTCCTATTCTTGGAGAGATCACAGATGAAAACCGTCCATATCGATGCGCCGGGTGTAAAAATGAATTTGTAGGGAGACCTAATTGCATAGTCATAGGTGAAAACGACCTTGACCTCATGACCCGTCTTCGAAATGCTGGTCCTGAACATGCTAAATTTCTTCGTATGGTCATAGTCACATGTGATATCACAGCGCCTTTGTATTGGTGGAAGGAATTTGATACGTACAAGGTCGGCACAGTAGCAAACTCCTGCTCTACCATGCATAAGATTATGGAAAAGCCATTCGAGATTGATGACTTCTCTCATGAATATCTGGCTGATATGAGCTTTGGAATTGGTCTTATGCCTGAACCTGGTGATCGTGGGGTTTTTGTCGATGCTTCTCCATTTCATGATGGTTCCATTCTTTATAGTCCAAGCGGGTTATTACAATTAACCATTAGAGCTCTTAATCAGTATCGGGATACTTATTTAAAAATCAAAGAAAAACCGACTAAGGATATTTCTAAGAAAAATGAATGTCTCAAAAAGATCTGGTGGCAGGTGATTCAGCTCCTTCCGAGCTCTTATAATCAGAAGCGAACGGTATTTCTGAACTATTGGGTTCTTGCAAATATCTATCATCAGAGACAGTACCATAAGCAGGATGAATGGCGTGTTACGTTCTGTGACTGGATCAAATCTCTGCCATATTCCAATCTAATTACAGGAGAGGAGCTGAAATCTATTGGAGAATCCTATGAACAGTCTCAGATTGATCAAAATGAGGACCATCTTGACAAATGAGGTTGGCTACTTTCATGGCTGGGGGATCCATGGCGGAGAAACGGTAGCAATCATTGAGCTTTCAAATCGGGTAATTTATGCTAAGCCAAGAGATTTTGAGTTCGTTGATGAAATTAATGCTACGCTAGTTGCTCTAAATAAACATAATCATGTAGAGGCTGATACTAGTGATCCTTGGGAGCGGTTGCAGAAACTCCCAAGGAACAACTACCGCTGTAGAAATGGCGCAATCGTTCACGGAGGGAACTATCCAGGCCCCGTCCCTACCAGAAGAAAAAACTCAAGCAAGAATTGGTAAAGGACAAGATTGTTTCCTTTATGAAATATATATATTAAGGAGGTTTATTTATGAAAAAGTTCAAAATGGCGCTTGCTATGATTCTTAGCATTTGCTTATTGACAGCTTGCGGTAAAGCTCGAACCACGGATACCGACATCCTCGACGATGTATTTACAGAAGAATCTCCTGAAGTTAGCGATGAAGTTATTGAAGCGATGGATCGCTATGAGGGCTTGGTAGATAAGTACTGTGAATTCTTAGAGGTATATAATGCTGCTGATATAGATACACAACTCAAATTCATGGGTGAGTATTCCGAATTTGCTGACAAGTTTGGTGAATATCAGGCAAAAATGGAAGAACTTCTTGATCATGAAGAAAAATTTAGTGAAACAGACTACGCATATGTGCAGGGCGTATATGTACGTTGCACTGAAAAAATCTTAGACGCTGCTGGAACTGGATTCAATTGTTCGGAGGAAAATACAAATGGGTAAAGAGGCCATTACGAAAGTCATAGAAAACCACAGTCATTGCAAAGCGCGAACTACTAATGCAAATCTTCTATCAATTGTACAGGAACGCGGACATTATGTTGCGTACGTTGAACATAGGTTTTATTGCTCCGGAGATACATATCAAGAAGTCATCGAGGAGCTCTCAAAAGATGGGATCATCTGAGGTAAACCAAATGAAAGTAAAAAAAGCAGGAAAAATCTTACTTGGTGCTGATCTAACCAAAGAAGAATCCAAAGTTCTAGATATGGAGATTCAAAAGCGTATTGCAGAGTATGATCGAAATAATGTCGATGAGATCGATGCCATGGTTTTATGGAATCTTCATCTTATATTTGGCTTTGGCGAAGAGCGCCTCATGAAATTTTACAATTCTTTTAGTAAGGACCTGCATGCTATGTGCGAACGTTATGAGCTTACTGATAAAGGCGATGAGCTTTGGGTTTGCACTCATAAACTAAAAGAAAAGTTTGGGATCGATATTCACAAACTTAACGATCAATTTCGATAATCGCGAATAAATCAGCCTCCTTTATGAAACATATATTTTAAGGAGGTTTATTTATGAAACAGGTATATCTCTATGGAATAGGTGGAGCGGACGATGGATTTCGTGTAATTCGCTATTGCGCAATCGATCAAGACGAGCTGTCTGTTCTGACGATAACTCACGAATGCATTACTATGCGTACGCATTATAGAAGCATTCAACGGTTCTTTCTGATGGACAATCGGCCGGGTCTTGCGAGACTTTGCGCAAAATCAATCAAAGCGAAACGGATTGAAGACGCCATCATATTTCTAGATATTCTGGAGCGAAGTGGACTTGAAATTAAAATATGAAGAGTATGAGGCTCAGTCAAAGTTGCTGAGTCTCTTCTCTTTCGTGAAAAAAACTCGTCCCTTTATGGACAATATGTCTAATACTTTAAGGAGGAAAGATCAAAATGGCTTATAGCGCGTTGATGTTGGATCGGATGATTGCGGCAAATACTCGAAAAATGAAGAAAGCGCAGACTGCAGAGGAACGTGCAGAGGCAATCAATGAGCTTGATCAGTTGATCGCATTGCGTAAAGATCTTACAGAAGCATCTGGAGATAGCTTTTATAAGATGGCTACGTTGGCGGTTACTACGTTAGGTGTCATTGCGCCGCTGATTGTGAATACGCGGCTTGTGAAGGAATGTATTAAGTTCGAGGATACTGGTGCATGGTCACATCCGACAATTCGCAGTATGGTTAGTAAGATCAAAATCGGAAAGTAAGATAAGTCTGGCAAGAGGTCTATCAAGGCCTCTTAGCCTTTATATTTGAGGTGAAATATGGTTAAGAGATACACCAAAAAGATCCCAATTGTTGAAGGGATTCAATGGACAGGCTACAATTTCGATGAGATTCAGGATTTCGTTGGAACTGAAAATGTCCGGTTTAGGAGGGAAACAAACCCACCTAGAATCCACATTGTAACTAGGTATCAAGCTCTCTATCTCAGGGTCGGTGATTACATAGTCAAGAATTCGTATGGCAGTTTTGAGGCTTATACAAAAGACTATTTTGAGGAGACATTTGGGGAGGTCAAGGAATGAATACCAAATATTTGGTAAAGAAAAGCGGCAGATTTTTGAAGGAACATCTTCCAGAAATCCTTACGATTGCATCAACCATCGGCATTGGAGCCAGTATCTATTTAACTCGAAAAGCAACAAAAGCTGAGCAAATCCTTCAAAATGAGGGTAATTTGGAGGCAATGGAGCCAATAGAAAAGGTCAAAGCCTATGCGAGTATCTATTGGCCGGTTGCTATCGTCTCCAGCGCCTCCATTGGATGCTTGTGGTGCGCTCATATTCTTGATAAGCGTGCACAAACACAGCTCTTGAGTGCGTACATGGCTTTAGGGCAGGCATTCGAACGATATAAAGAAACAGTTCGTCAGAATGTAGATCATGAGACTTATTGCAAGATTCAAGAAGAATATCTGGAAGAAATGCAGCACTCTAATAAAGCAGATTCTGACGATCAGCTCCTTTTCTATCTTCCTTTCTACAATAAGTACTTCAATCGAACCATGAAGGAAGTTATTGATGCAGAGTATCAAGTAAATCGAGAATTCGCATTGGCTGGATATGTCAGTTTTAATACATTTCTTGATGCACTTAGCTTATACCCAATTGTTGGCGGAGAGGATCTTGGCTGGTCTCAAGATGCAGGTGTTGCCTTTTATGGCTATGGCTGGATCGACTTTGAACATCGGTTACAGACGACTGATGATGGATTGGAGTGCTACTATATAGACATGCCATTTCTCCCGACTGAAGACTATCTGAATTATGGAATCGGCCGAATTATAAATTAATCATGATCTTGTCGCGAAAAAATCCTCTTAGTTTATGGAGAGAAAAACTCTAAAAATCTATATTTTTAGGAGGATTTATTATGTTTAAGAAGATGAAGGACATCGCTATGAGGCCCATTACCTGGGGACAGTATGGCAAGCTTTGCATTTGGGCATATCTGATTAGTATGATCGGAGGTCTGGTGTACTGCTTTGCAACTATGAAATATTTCAGGGATTGGGTTGTAGAGAAATGCCAGAAGATTCTGCATAAGATCATGTTCTGGAAAAAATGGGAGTGCTAAACTCTATGGAGACGAGATCTATCAAGGTCTCTCTCCTTTCGCGGATATTTCTTGTCACTTTATGGAAAGGAGATGATCTATATGATCACATTAACGATTTTGGTAATTGCGTTTCTGATCATCGCTATTGTTGCGGCGTTTACACTTCTTGCAGGAGGTGTAGCGTTCTTAGTAACATTCGGTGATGTTATCATCGCGGTATTCATTATCGCTATGATCATGAGGCATTTTCTCAAAAAGAAGAAGGGAGATTGAGGGCTTTATGCCCTCTTCCCTTTTTCGCCATATTTTCATGTTCCTTTATGGAGGTGAATCAAAATGGGTAAGAAACTAGATGGAATGAAGATCGCAAAGATTGCTGCAGCAGCTTTAATTGCTGTAGGAACAATTGCGAAAGCAGGTCTTGATTTCGTTACGAATCAAAATGAGATTCGCAATAACAAGGAGGAGCGTTAACACGCTCTTCCACTTTTAAAAAGGAGAAAGATCAAAATGAAGCTAACCAAGCTGAAAGAATTTGCCTCCCTCATGAGCCTGATCATTGTAAACATAACCGCACCTCAAATATGAA
>ERZ1024469.33-NODE-33-length-8519-cov-6.328214_pt1 | contig 8519 bp, 5 predicted proteins | sample MGYA00520803_ERZ1024469 | MGnify/ENA primary metagenome ERZ1024469 (study PRJEB33242, sample SAMEA3444308) | Homo sapiens | biome: Host associated; feature: Gastrointestinal tract; material: Stool | place: Uganda | collected 2011-01-01 ... | reverse complement strand
ATACGAGATCACTGTGTGACTGGAGTTCAGACGTGTGCTCTTCCGATCTAAAGGGGGCGGATGAATACAGAAAAGCATTAGAAGAATTAGCGAAGATAGAGCTCAAGGGAAAGCTTCAGACTGCAACCGCTGTAAGGATGGCGGCAGAAGAGAACTTAAGTGATGTTGACATACCTTCACATTATTGGTGGTGGGATAGCGATGAACATTTTCTTGTTAATCCTTATAGTATTTCAGGCCTATCTAATAACGAACTTGAACAATACAAAAAAGAAGAAGAGGAAATTAAAAAATATCTAAGCTTTGGCACATTTTTGGGCGAAGCATTTGATAAAGTGAAAGGCGATAACGCTTATGAGATTCTCCAGAACGCAAATTCTGCACTTAATCTTCTTGATAGTGGCATAATAGGAATAAATAGGGAATTTCGCCCGGGAATATACAGAGACATCGTAACAAGCAAAAATAATGCAGAAAAAGCCATTAAAGAATACCTGCAAACAGCGGCGGAAGAAAAGGCGATTCAGGTAATACTCAGCGGAGAAAAGGATTATTCCATTGATGAAATTGCCCAAAAGATCGTAGGCGATGTCGGAATTCAAAAGGATGATGCGTATTTTGAACAATTCTTAAAGTATGCGATGGGGTATCTAACTCCCTATCTGACACCTACTTCCGGCGATAAAGACGACGGAGAAGGAGGAAAAGACGACGACAAAAAAGACAAAGAATTTCAAAACAAAGTTCTGGAAAATCTGAAGAAAATATCTGAAAACACGGACAAAATGAGCACCTTGGAGCAAAAACAAAACGATGTGCAGGAAAAACAGTTGGCGCTCCAAGAGGCTGAAAAACAAAGAACTGTCCGTGTTTACAATCAGGAAACCGGTCACTGGGAAATGTCTGCCAACCCCAAGGAAGTGGAAGCCGCCAAGGAGGCTTTGGAAAAATCCAAAAAAAGCCTTGCGGATTATGCGGCAGAACAGGCCTATAACGAACTTTCTTCCATGGAAGACTTTTCAATTTCGGATGCGATGTCTATTATATACAAATGGCGTGATGAAATCGAAGGTCTGGCAGACACGGAACCCCTTATGAAGCTGAAGGATAATGTTTGGAATGCTTATGATTCGGCCTATTTAGACAAAATAAAAGTGGAATCGGTCAACAACATCATCGGAAGCAGATCTTCCGACAATACCTTTATGGATTTTGTGCGTTCGGTCGTTGATAAAAAAACTCAAAACAATACATCGGTTTCCTACACGATCACGAATGTAAACGGAATCACGATAAAGGATCCCGACCTTGCAGAGGAACTCCTGGAATTGTTTTCTCGACTTGGCATGGAAACGGGCGAGTAATAAAAAACGAAAAGGAGAAAAGATATGCTTTTACAGCCTTCCAATATTACGCCTTCCACTTTTGCCGGTGAAGGGTATGCCACGGTCGCAGTCGCTGACCCGGTGCGTATTACATGGCAGGTAAACGGAAACACCCCGATGACCGGGTTTCAGATCACCATCTACGAAAACAGCGTCGGTTCTTTCTCTCCGATCTGGAATAGCGCCCTTATATCGACCGGTGCGCCCTTTTACGGAACGGATGAAAAAGGAAATCCTGTTTTTTTCACCTACGCTCCGGAGAATACCGCATGGGAAGACCTGGGACTGGCCGACGGGCAGGAATACAAAATAGACATCACCCAATACTGGGGCGGAGAAACAGACACAGCGCATTCCGTAAGCCAGTATGCCGAAAATGTGTTTTTTACCCGTACAAAGCCCACACTTTCCCTCAATATTGCAAACAACACCACCATTTCTTCCGTAACCAAAACCTTCCTCGGAACCTACAGCCAGGCACAGAATGACAGCATTTCCTCGGTGCGGTGGGTGCTCTCTTACCTGGAAAACGGAGCATCGGTTGTGGTGAAGGACACCGGCGAAATCAATACCGGAATGGTGTCCTATTCCGCCGACGGACTTCTGAACGGCTTCTCCTATAACATTTCCTGCACGGTCATCACCTCTTCCGGAGTTTCGGTCACAGCCTCGGCCGATTTTTCCGTGGAGTACGGACAGCAGGATGTGCCCGGTTTGAAAATTGACGGAACATGGCTTCCGGATGAAGCCCTGCTTCTGGAATGGAGCAATCTGGAAACGCAGGCCGCCAACCAAAGCGGGAGTGCTGTTTCCGTTTCCGAAAATTCGCTTGTGCTCGGAGAAAATTCCTCCGTTTCCTGGGATTCCTCCGTCGGGAAGCCGCTGAATATGACCTTGGATGAAAACGACGGTATCTACCTTCGGGCGGTAGGCACCAAGCCCCTGAAACAGACTGCAAGGAACACGATTGAAAGGGGCACTTGCGCCGCCTTTTCCCCATCCGGAAATCTTCTGGCGGTGGGGGACAGCAACAGTACAAAGGTCTACAGCGTTTCCGCACAGGGGGAGCTTACAGAAGAATCCTCGCTGAGCATTTTCCCCTCTGCTCTGTCCTTCAGCAAAGACGGAAATTATTTTCTTGCAGTGGGAGGCTTTTCCGGATTTATCTCCTTGTATTCGGTTTCCGGAACGACGCTCACCCTGATACAAAACGGAGTTACGGAGATTGCTTCTGCGCCAAACTGCTGTTGTCCCATCGATTCAAGCCGTTTCTTTGTGGGAGGAAACGGCGCTGGATATTCCATGCTTGCCTCTTCTTCAAGTCTTACGGTTCTGGATTCTCTTACAACCGGAAGCGCAAATATACTGTCCTGTACCTATGGCAGAAACGCTCTTGTATTCGGAACGACTGACTATCTCGGAAAAACCTCTGTTGATTCGGGCGGAAACTTTATAACGCCTTCTGCTATTTCCACAGGAACGGCATATAAGTCCGTGAAATTCTCTGCGGACGGCTATTTGTTCTGTAAAAGAGTAAGTAACGGAACTATTGACCTGTTCGATAGATCCTACAGTTCTGTCGCTTCCTACGATCTTTCGGCCAGTTCCTTTACGCTTGTATCCTCCGCTCTGTTTGACGAATCCTACTTTTATCTTTTGGTTTCCACAAACAACAGCGAAGGAAACCCGGTTATTCGGGTTTACGCACAAAGCGGAGCAACACTCACCATGATAACCGAGTACACAGAAGCCGATTCCTTTGTGCTTTTGGAAACAGGCCCTTCCGGTCTTGTGTGCGGAGCCGGTGCTGTTTCTTCCGCCGTATACTCCGTGTATACCGGAATACATCCGTTTTTGACGATTCTTCCGGGAAGCCCCGGACTTTCTGTCCGACAAAACGGATTCTATTTTGAGGTTCTGAATAACAGCAGATTTATCCGGCGGGTGCGGAATGTGTATAATTCGGCAGAAGTTCTGTGCAATATTCCGGAAAAAGTCAGCGGATCAAACGGCTTATTCTGGTTTTTCGATCCGAACGGAATAAATCTTGGCTTTGCTTCCCCTGATAGTAACTATGCACAGCCTTTTACACTTCAGAGCATCACCAAGATTACTCTGGAAGGACCGGCGACCATCCGGTATCTGATGATCGGCTCCCCCTCGGCCAATCTGATCTACGGTGAATACCCTTCTTCGGACGAAAACACAAAATTCATCACAGAATTTTCGGCTGGCTCCGTAAACGCAAAAATCCGCTTGATCGGCGCAGAACCGGCGGCACTCTACCGCCTTGGCGAAAAGAATCCGGTTCTTTCTCCGGTTTCTCTTTCTTCTTTTATCTCTTCCGGCAAGATCAAGGATTACGGATTGAAAAGCGCACGGATGTATTCCTACAATCTGTTCTTCAAAGAAGCAGGATCGGAAAATCAAACCTACACTTTGCCTGTTGTTTCCTCCTCCTTCTGCCGCCAATTCAGGGCATACACGCTCTTGGAAGCAACCGAAGACCCGGACTATCCCACGGTATTCCATGTTCTGAATGTCTGGAGGTTCGGATGCTCCCTTTCTGTCGGCCAGATTTCCAACAACAATCAGCCTTCCTACCTGGAAAATTTCACAAGATACCCCTTGCGGCAGCCTTCCCGGCAGTCTCCGAAATCCGGTACACTGACGGCTCTTCTCGGAACCGTTTCGGCGAAGGGCTACCGGGACACTGCAGAACAAATGGAGCGGCTTTTTGAAGCGTCCCATTCCTTGAATTCGTTCTTCTTAAAGGACATGAAGGGGAACCTGTACAGGGTCAGCATATCGGCGCCAATCGTGCAGGAGGTCAACATCAAAACCAAAGAAGAGCAGGTCACTGTTTCGATTCCCTGGAAGGAAATCGGAAGCACGGAAGGATTGGACTTAATCCAGCTTCCGACCGATCCCGGCTGGAAAAAGGATGAGGCAGAAGAGATCAAGGTGTTCGTAAACCCCGAAACCGGAATCCTGACGGCGACCTATCCCTCGGACTATGATGGTTCCACACTGTACAAAAGGGAGGCCTTCCTGTATGCCAAAACGCCGGGCGGAACGGTTCCGGACCTCTTTTCCATTGAAGGCGGAGTTCTGACCGTGAAAAAACCATAAAATTTTCAGAAAAAGGAGGAAAAAGCTGTGGAATATCAGTTTTCCTTTGCAAAATACCTGAAGGCTCTGGAAAAACCTTTTAGAAAGATCGTCCGGCTGGAATTCTTACAACCGGACGGTTCCGTGGCCTTTTCCCTTGGAAACGAGCGGGAGAACGGATATATGACCACGAGAAGGACACAATCCTTCATTCAGGACGGAAGTCTTTCGGTTACGCTTCAGAACGGACAAAGAAGAAAAGCATCGGTAAAGCTGGCCAATCTGGACAACGCCTATTCCTATGCGGTGAATCATATATGGTTCGGGCAGAAGCTACGGCTCAAAATGGGAATGCATCTTCCGGACGGAAGTGAAATCCTTTTTCCACAGGGTGTTTTTTACATTACAAACCCGGATTCGGTCTTTTCTCCAAAAGAAAGAACCGTCACCTATCATCTTGTGGACAAATTCGGTGCTTTGGACGGCACGGTAGGAGGTATGCTTCACGATCCCTACTTCATAGCGCAGAAAAGGAATATATTCAGGGCGATCTCGGACATTTTAAGGCTTGACAAATACGAAATGAAAGATTCCACTACCGACAAATTGCGGATGGTCGATTCCACAACACCGGTTTTCACCTCCTATTACAACAATCTTGGAGAGGTCGAGCACAAGCTCTCCGACGGAACCGTGTTTTCCATTCCGTATACATCCACCGCTTACGATATAACCGTAGCGGCGGGCGGAAAAATTTCGGATGTGATTGCCGAGCTGAACAATAATCTTGTTGCATGGTACGGGTACGATCAAACGGGAGCGTTCCGCGTAGAACCGTCTCAGGACGAAATATCCGATGCGTACAAGCCTATTTTATATTCCTTTACCCCTCAGAACAGCGTGTTTTGCTCTTTGTCTGAAAGCTGTAAAACCGGAGAACTGTATAATGATGTGATCGTGTGCGGACAGGGCTCAAAATTCGCCAATTACTATGGGAGAGCCACCAACTACGATCCGAAGAGCCCTGCAAATGTGAAAAAAATCGGCTTGCGCACTCTTTGGAGAAATGAATCCTACCTCTGCTCGGAAGAACAGTGCAAAGGGTATGCTGAATGGCTGCTGAAAAGAAAAACAGTGCTTCCTCAAGCAATTACGATCACCTGTCAACAAATGTTTCACCTTCTGGAAAATCGTATTGTAACGGTAAAAAGAACAGACAAAGAGCGTTCTCCCGTGGAACGGCACTGTATTCAATCCTTTACCATCCCAATAGGAGAAACAGGAAGCATGAGCATTTCCGCCACCAGTGTGGAAGATTACCCTGCTATTACAACAGTCGTGAACTACGGAAACGGAGGTTAAAATGACAGGAATCGAAAAGTTTTATGCCCAAATCAGGGCATATTTGGAAACCTTCACAAAAAGACTGGTAAAAACAGAAACGAAAAATTGTCTTCGCTGTTACCGTGCGGAAGTTACGCAAGCACCTTCACCGGATACGCATCTATGCGGCGTAAAAATAACCGGCGAGACGGAACAGCTTTTGCTTCCCTATTCCAGTTCTGTTTCTTCTGTTACGGAAGGAAGCATCGTGTGGGTATTGTCTATTTGCGACAGTATGTCAAATGCGATTGTTTGGCAGAAAAATGATTTTTCGTGAGCAAGGAAAGGAGATCTAAAAAATGGAACAAACTCAAATCGGAATTGTAAGTCCGACCCCTATGAACGATTGGAACGACAAAACCGCCTATTATCTGTTGAACATCGTCCGTCATAATGGCGCTGTTTATATTGCCCGGTCGGCATCAGAAGGAATTGAACCGGGCGTAACAACCGGCTGGGATATGTATTGGTTGATGCTCGTGAAAGACGGCGTTTCCCCGCAAATTCAAATTGATGCTGTTCCGACAAAAGACAGTCCGAATCCGGTTTCTTCCGGAGGAACATTCGATGCATTAGACGGGAAACTGGATAAAATCACAACCACAGACGGTTACAACAGAGCATACGGTGTAAGCTACGAAGGCAAGTCGATGTCTTTCAGAGTTGCAAGTTCAGCTGTTGCAAGCGCTTTGGTTCAACGGGATTCAAAAGGAAATATCAAGGCAGGAACGCCTGTTGAAGATACAGATGCGGTACCGAAGTCTTATGTGGATGCGCTGAAGCAAAGCACGAACCCTAACACATCGGCAACAGCCGGACATATAGGTCAACTCTGCCTTGTTGGTTCGTCTGATTTTTCGCCATATGAGGTGTATATTTGCGTTTATTCTGATACAGCAAATAATCAGTATGTATGGCATAAGATGTGCACAACCGAAGCGCCGACTTAAGATTCACAAAAAGCCCTGATGAAAAATCGGGGCTTTTTCTCTATCTATGCGGGGGTGTTTTTTCGTTTTATCTCTGCTCAATTTCCAAATCTGAAAATCTCATAAAATTTTCGATTTTTGTATATATGGAATGTCAGACCGCAATGCTTTCTTCCATTGTAAACGCTTGATTCACTTCCTCGGCCGCTTTGTTTTTGCGCAGCACAGATATATAAATTTTCTCGGTAGTGGTAATGGACGCATGACCTAATGCCCCTTGTATTGCCCTCATCGGTACGCCCATATCGTCCCAGAGAGAAGCAGCCGCATGACGAAGATCGTGAACACCGATTCCACTATGCCCGGTTATTTTTTCCACATAAGAAGAAACCATAGCCAACAGATTTCCGGAAGATATTTCGTGCCATCTGGAAGCGTCCGGCTCCTTTTCTCTGATCTTTCCGTCGGAATCGGCACAGGAGCCGAACAAAAGATCAGCATCGGAAAGTCCACAAGGGCGGCATCCGCTTTCTAGATACTGCCTCACGGCTTCTCTGGCCATACAAGGAAATGGAACCAATCGTTCCTTGTCTCCTTTGCCGTGCCGAATGCGGATTGTCTGCCCCTGAAAATCCAAATCTGAAAGCGACAGCGCCCGAAGCTCTGAATTTCGCATTCCGCACTGAATGAGCAAAACCACAATTGCCCGGTTTCTGGCTTCGTTCTTCTGATGCATTCCCTCCGGCGCCTTTGAAAGAACCGCCCGTATTTCATCCCTGGTCAGATCGTCACGGGTCGTTTTCTTCATCTTCGGAAAGATGTTTTTTTGCACCGGATTTTCGGAAAGCTTTTCCACCGTTTTCATATACTCAAAAAAAGCCTTTAAAACCGTGAGATAATGGGAAACCGTGTTGCTCGATTTTTTTCCGTCCTCAAAAAGATAATCCCGAAAAGATGCCATTGTGGCGGCGGTGATTTTCTTTTCTTCTGCACCGCTTTTCTGCAGATACTGAGCAAACACCGCGTGCGCTTGCACATATCCCCGGATAGTATTGGGGGAGGCTCCCTGAAGGTGCAACCCATCCAAATATTCAGCGCTCTCCTCTATGAATTCTTTTCCTGTCATTGCTTTTTTCACCTCTCTGTAATGCCTGTTTTTTGCGTTTTGTGGAACTTTTCTTTTCGGGGCATACTTTTACCCCTTTTTTCTTTTCGTGCTTCTTTCGTTCTGTATGTTTGCGTAAGAGCCACAAAGTTTTTACTCCCCCCTTCCGGGGGTGTTTTTTCGTTTCAACTCTGCTCAATTTCCAAATCTGAAAATCTCATAAAATTTTCGATTTTCATCTTTGCACAGTATCAAGAACAGGCTCGAAGCCCTGCCCAATATACCATTTGATCGCCTTTTTCAAAAATTCCCTGGCTCCTTCTCCGGCGAAATTTACACGCCGGAAAAGTGCGCTTCCTCTCGTTCCGCAATCGCTGTATTTCAATTCGTCCGGAATGTCCGGCAAGGAACCCTTAAAAATGGCGGTGTCGTTTCCGTAGAAGTATACCTTTCCGGTCTTTCTTCCGCCCTTTGGCAGAAAAGACAGAAACCCCGCATCCCGATGCTGTGCGTACCGGGTCGGCGTGAGCTCTTCCAGCTTTCCGCCCTCCAGAGATACCCAGCTGCTGCACCCCTCAAGCCTCAAAACCGAAAACTCCTCCCCGG
>ERZ1024469.32-NODE-32-length-8686-cov-9.211563_pt1 | contig 8686 bp, 3 predicted proteins | sample MGYA00520803_ERZ1024469 | MGnify/ENA primary metagenome ERZ1024469 (study PRJEB33242, sample SAMEA3444308) | Homo sapiens | biome: Host associated; feature: Gastrointestinal tract; material: Stool | place: Uganda | collected 2011-01-01 ... | reverse complement strand
GCGACCACCGAGATCTACACTCTTTCCCTACACGACGCTCTTCCGATCTACTCTATTATATCCTTCTTTTGCTCAGGATAATTAGAGAATATTTCCCTGAGGTCATTAACTGAAGTTGCTGAGTCTGCCTTAAGTTTGGCTTCATCAAGAATCCTCTTTACATTATCCTCCTTAACAGCCTTTATAGAATCCTGTACCTGCTGTGAGAAGAGCTCTGGATTCTTTGAAAGTGCAGTGTACTTATCAATGAACTCATTTCTTGCTTCATATATTTTAAGCATGTCAGATAAGTCCTTGAAAAGTTTCATGTTCCTTAGTGATTTGTCCTTATCTTTATCAGCAAGAATTTTCTCATCAGATAGAATATCCCTGACTTCCTTTCTATTAAGAGTATTCAGCAAAGATTCAGCTGTAATATCAGTCAATTCTCCTATCTTCCTGTTTGCATTTCTTCCAAAGAACCTTTTATCTCTATCCCCAATAACCTGAGAAGCTCCCTTCTTTACTTCTTCAAAAAGAGACTTGAATCTTGATTCCCAATCATCAATTTGAGTCATCATCCAAGTCATCTCCTCAAGATAGTCATCAGCCATATCTTCTCCATAGAGTGTCTTGAGATTAGTAGAGATTTCAGAATACTTCTGAAGTTTGGTCTTTATATCCCTAACCTGCTTATTAACGTGGTTAATTACTTCCTGGTCTGATTTACCTTCAAAGATTGACTTCCCTGTATTCTTATCAACTGTAAGGTTTCTTATATCATTTATATCATCCTGAGTTACATTTCCTGCCTCCTCTATAATGTCATATAAGTCCTGCAATCTTCCAGCCTTTTCAAACATTATGGCATCAGAGATAAATTGGGAATGTTCTGCATTCTTATAGTCAAAAGGTTTACCTTCTTTTAAAGCAGCTTCCATATCATTTTGATACTTCTGATGCCTTATAAATCCTTGATAATAATTGATAAATTCTGGGTCTTTTACTCTAGTATTAAGAGCATCTACAAGAGAATATGCTTCTTTTTTATCTTTATTAGCATCTGCCAATCCTTCCCAAAGCTCCCCTTTAAGGGATAATTTGAGCTTCTTTTTACCTCCTTCTGTAGTTGTTCTAGATATAGATGGAATTCCTAAAAGTCCTGTAAGTCCTCCTATAAAACCTTCTTCCCAACTTTTTGCATTGCCATAAATATTAGAAAATCCAGTAAGCATAGAATTAAGAAATCCAGCAGTCTCTTCCTCAGCCTCTGGGTCTACTTTAGCTCCATAAAAACTATTAAGTTTAGAAGCCTGCTGTAATCCAGTACCTTCAGAAAACCAAGATTGCATCATTTCTTCATTTGCCTCTGCAAATGGATTTGATAATGCTCTAGCATATTGCTTTACAATTGCCCCCTTAGATGTCTTATATCCTTCTTTAAGACTTCCTTTAATTAATCCATTAGCAAGCCTTCCTGTATTATATCCCCCTGATAAGAATCTTCCATATTGCCACAGATTAGATGCAGAAAGCATGATTAAATTAAGTCCAAAATCTGCATTAGCCATATCTGCTCTATACTCAGCAAGTTTTGCAAGAGATTCATTATATTTATCATCAATCTCTTCCTTTCTTTTATTCCACTCTTTTAAACCATCAGGATTTGTGATTTGCCTAGTCCACTTAAAGCCAGTTTCAGGCGTACCAGATTGTACATATGAAAACCATTCAGGATGTTCCTTAAATAACTGTCCTTCAATACTGTCTATATCTTGCTGGTGTCTGTCATTTAATAATAGCTCATGATATGATGACCACTCCTTACTGTTAGTTATAGCTTCTATTCTGCCCTCTCCCATTGCAGCACTTACTGCACCAATAGTTTTAAGAGTCCATTCTGCATTCTTTAGTTGTTTGGCTGCTTTGCCTAAATCTTCTGTTAGTTTTACTCCATCCATAAAGGCATCTCCTGTCTTATAGGCTTTTGCTATTTCAGAAGCTGTATTAAGAGTCCTTCCAGAAGCTGTAGTAACAGCTCCTTTGAAGGCATCTCTTACACCTTTAAGTCCCATAGTTTTAGATATAGCACCAGCACTTACTTTACCAGAAAGTGCAGCACCCACAGTAAATCCAAGGTTCTTTAAAAATTTATCTCCAATGAAATTTGCAGAAAATATATGTTCCCACCAAGGGTCTTCTTGTTCTGCCTTGGTATAATAATTAGGGAGTACTGACTCTACTTTTTCATTAATATCCTGCATATATGTACTGAAAGGATTATTAATAAATTGGTTGCCTAATTCCCTCCAAGGGTTGTCACTCTCTGCAATTTTATCAGCATTAGAAAAAGCGTTCATAGCTCCTATTATAGTACCAGCAACACCATCAGCAAAGGTAGTAGCAGCAAGTACTCCTCCTTTAAGTATACCTGCTCCTATTTGGTCATACCAAGGTTGTATATTAGCTCTTGATTCATTTAAATCTTTAAGCTCACTTAGCTGACTTATTTTTTTATCATACCTACTATCTCCAAGTCCTTCTACTCCAACACTTTCTATAGGACCACTATCTATTAAGCCTTGTCTTCTTGTAGAATTATCCTTCCAATTAGGTAGGGTAAAATTTTTATATGCTGCTATATAGTCTCTATCATTTGAAGTTCTGGTATTTAATCCTCTAAGTCCAGATACTCCTATTTCTCTTGGGTCTTTTATTTCATTTTCTCCCATAATTCATTGATTTATTCTATAGGAAATGTTGAAGCTTTGCTATTAGTTTTAGAAGCTTCTGGTGCTCCACCATTATATGAATTATTTAATGCTCCAAAGAATGAGTTCAACATTACATCCATAACTGCCTTTGCATCTTTATTATTGCTGTCATACTGCTGTTGTGCAAATGTTGTAATTTCATCCAGTATTTCATCACCACTCATTATACCAAAAGGAGTTGGAACATATATATTATGGAAAGCTGCCTCTTTATTAATTTCATAGCTACCTTCTTTACCTTCTATAATAGCCTTTCCAGTATAAGGATTAAATTGTATAGTTGCAGAAGAATCTTCAAAAATTTTCTTTAAAGTTTCCTCATTAGGAACATCTTTTGGATTTCCTAACTTATGTATCATCTTTTTAACCTGCCTACTATCAGACCTATCTGTAACTCCTGACATGAGATTTGTTCTTAAATCTCTCATAGCAAGACTAGATTGGGTATTTTTAAATTTAGCATATTTATTTATATTGGTAGCATGTAATATTGCCGTCTGCTGATTTTTTATAAGAGCATTGATATCATCTGTGCCAAATTGTTTTGATAGTTTAGAATAATCTGTATAAATTGGATTTTCAGTTCTATACTCTTTATTTCTTTGAGGAACAGGTGCTCCTACTCTAGCATATGCATCTAGAGTTCTAGTAAGTTCCCTATTAAGATTCATAAGTCCTAAATCAGTATCTGGATTCCAATTTGGATTTTCCTTCTGTCTATTTTGAATATACTCTTCAATTTTTTTAGATTGGTCATCTAACACTTTATTAGCATAACCCATTCTAGTAGTATATGGTGAAATTGTTTCGCCCCTATCTGTTGCTTCTTTGTATGCTCTAAGATTATTAAGAACAGCATTCATCTGTTTAAGATTAACATCTTCATCTGGAATTATCTCTGTACCTACAAAATCATAAAATATAGGAGGTTCCTCAGTTGGATTATTTCCCATTTGCCATCTCTTATAAGGGTCAATGAAATTTTTATTATCTAAGTATTGAACATCCGTCTTACCCGAAAGACCTGCTTTCATCCCTTCTATAATATACTGTTCTGCTTTATTTCTATCATCTGCTGTAAATCCTTGTTTTCCAATGTCTGTATTATTAAGAATATCATCAATCTGACTTCTTAATTCTGGAATACTATCTGCCACATCATTCATAAAGTCCTGCATTTGTTTAGAATTAGGACCATATTGTTTAGTAATTCTATAATACTGTCCTCCTAAAGTACTGGCTAAAGCTTCTCCTTCTGGAACATCTCTAAGTGTTCTAGAGAAAGCTTCTGCAAGTGCCTTACCTCTACCATAAAGCTCATTCCCACTTACATAATAAGTCTCTGGGGATTTACCATTCATATAGTTTGAAACTGCCTGATAATAAGGATTAGCATTAGTCATAAGAGTTCTATCTTGACTAGATAACTTATCCCAATTCTTTCTAGCTTCAGCTCTAGCTTCTGTAGCTACTTTAATTGGAGCTATGTCAGAACCAAACCTTCTTCTAAGATTCTGTAGAGTCTTCCTATTTTCAGAAGACAATCCTTTAGAAGAAAGAGTGGCAGCTGCTGAATTTAATTCCTGCATATAAGGATTATATACAGTATCCATTAAATCCTTGTCAAGAGTGTCATCTAGTTGAGAGCCTATTAGTCCTGCATTCTCTGCATATGTATTATAAAGTTCTTCTCTCTTATCAAATTCCTGCTTATACATTTGATAAGGTACAAGCATTTCAGCAAGAGTATATGGTTGAAATTTACTTCCTATTGTTGTATATGCTGTAGCCATTATTTTCTCCTCCTACTTCTTTTAGTTAGCATTCCTCCATTCTTATTCCAGCCTCTCTTCATAGGCTCACTGAGAGTTCCAAATAAATCAGAATCTATCATTGCTTGAAGCATATTAGCATCTCTATTTTCTCTTCCTATTGAACCTAAGTTATCAAAGAAGTTTGTAAGATTGGCACTTCTTGAAGTAGCTAATGCAGTATCTGCCAATTCTCTCATATTAGCTGCTGTAGTTGTTCCTGATAATCTCATATTATCTCTTGCTTGAGCTAATTGTGCATTTTGTGCAGCAGCCTGCATAAGTGCTCCAGAGTTATACTGGTCAGTGCCTCTATTAAATTGTGCAGCATTTTGCCTAAGTTGCTCATTATACATATCAGCTTTAAGTAAAGTATCTGCAATTCCCTGTTGAGCATTGTAGTCTGCTGCAAGTAAGCCAGCTATTCTTTGACCAGAGTTAAGCCCGGAATTCATAACTGCTCTCCTTGTAGCTCCTGCTTGTCCTTGAAGTTGATTTAAATAATAATTTCTATCAATAGGATTATACCTCAAATAATTGCCCAACAATGTTGGGGAAACTTTATTTCTTGATAAATTATTAACAACATCAAGAATTAAATCTGAATTAGTATAATCAGGTTTTTGGAATACACTTTGAACTGCTCCTAATGCGGAACCTACTGCTGGAGCATATCTTGCAAAAGTATCTAATTGTTTCTTAGCTGCTTTTCCATTCTTTTGTGTTGAAGTTTTTAATGAAGGAGATGTAGCAGTAGGAGTTAAATCATCAGATAGTTCATCATATGGAGAGGCATAAAAAGGAGTATTTGAAATCTTCCTTTGAGCTATCCCTACAGGATTGTTTACAACTGCATTATCACTTATTATATTATCTATTCTAGGTATAGCAGGCAAAGTTTCTTTAAATTTCCTATTATTGCTGTTCTGCATTCTCCCTATAAAATTAGCATATGCAGCAAGGTCTATAAGAGAAGGCATTTGTCTCCTAGTATCAGTTACTATTGCAGGAGGTAAATTCTGAACTCCATCATATTTTCTGCCTCCAAATGCCATCATTTGTTGAGTACCTGTTTTTCCCTTCTTCATTCTTTGTTCTTCTTGAATTGAAGCTAACTTACCTAATGAAGCTTCAAGTCCCCTTTTACTTATAGGGTCATTAGGTCTTTCTGCTGATTCTTTACTCATATCTTCTGCAATAAAAGCAAAGGTATGTCCTTTATATTTCTTAGGAAGATTGGATTCCTTTAGTTCTTTATCAGTAGGATGAAGTCTATTAGAAAATACATAATCATTATATAAAACTTCTCCTTCTTCTACTAAATTAGGTTGCCCATCTGGAGCTACTCCCATAGGAACACCTTCAAAAGGATTCTGTTCATGAGTTCCCCCATTGTTTATAAAGGTAACCCCATTACTGAAGTCTCCTCCATGTGTTTGAGATTCTAACAAACTATCATACATATTATCTCTATCTTTTATATATCCCCCTAGAGCATGTTTCCAACCAGCTGCATTTCTGGCAAAGTTAGCTCTCTTTACAAGAGTAGAAGAATATTTATCTTTATTGGCTAATATATGTCTTGCATATTCTTGCACTCCCATACCTGCTCTACTAGCAGATTCTGTGAATTTTCCCCTATTCTTCTTTTTTATATTAATAGGTCCTCCTTCAGCAGCATAAGCATATTGCATAGCATTTCTAGCATTATTCTGCATAACATCATTTACTTGGAAGTCATAGTTATCTATTGCCATATCATTGGCAGCTTCTGCTGCTTGATTAAGGAATCTAGCTTTTTTCCTTGCCTTATTTTTACCTGTAAATATTCCTGCAAGACTTCCTCCTAATCCTATAGCAGCTCCTGCTATAGCTCCATAAGGACCTCCAACAGAAGCTCCAGCCATAGCTCCAGAACCTATTGCTGATAGAGTATTTCCAACTAGTTCTCCATTAGATACTCCTCTTACATCTTTCCAAGAATAATCATCTTTAAGAAAATTAAGATTATTGTAGGCATCTATAAGAGAATCACTGTTAGTAGCTTCTGAGAAATCAGTATCTCTCAAATCTTTTATATCACTTTCTATTCCAGTAGTATCTGCAATTTGAGCATTCTTTAATGAAGAATCTATAATTGAAGTTATTCCTCCAACTACATTACCTGCTTTACCCATAAAGTTAGAAAAATCAAATCCTGAACCTGAACTAGGTAAACTAGGAGTAGTAAGAGTACTAGTAGGAGTAATTCCAGCTTGCTTTGCTTGTTTTGGAGTAAGCTTTCTTATATCTCCAAAGTTATTTACAAAGTTATTGATTGGTTGAATGGTAGCTCCAAAATTATGTTCTCCATCAAATATGTTACCAACAGTTGGCTTATTTCTTCTTTGTAGAGATAAGTCAAGTGTTTTACTATGTCTTCTTTTAATATTACATTTAGCCATAACATAATTATTTGTTGCAAAGATAGTAAAATTAATTGACTTAAACAATAAGGTATATAAAATAATAAAAGAGTAGTAAGTGATTTACTTACTACTCTCTTAACTATTCAAAATATCTTACTGCCAAATCATGGAACTCCATTCTTTCATTAGAAAGAGTTGGAGTCTTAGACAGTTTAAGATATATCCAAGGGTTTCTTATTCTATTCAATCCATAAGGATTATCAGGACCTTTCTTATCTCTTGGAATATCCATTCTCCATATTCTGAACTTCCTTCTTACATCAGGATATTTATCTCTTGCCCTAAAAGGATATAGAGGAGAAGTAGAGTCACCTATAGAAATCTTGTTTCCCTGATATTCATTCCATACTTCAAGAGTATCAAAGGTATCTCCTGTAAGTTTTCCCTCACCAGGCATATAAGGATTATAATTTGGGTCACTCATATCAAACATGTCAGCCCTATATTCAAGAGTACTGAATGTTTTGTCTCCATAAGGGTCAGGAGTAATTCTGTATAACATATGATAGCCTTGCAGACTTCCAAACAGATTATTGAACTCTCCTTCACCCTGTATCCACAATTTATTTACTCCCTTGTTATCCTCTCTGAATGCTACAAATTTATCTTGAACATTAACCATCATTGGGACTTCTCCATAGCTGAAGAATGATGTAAATTGCCCAAGCATTTCATTATAGCACAGTACATCCTGCTGTTTCTCTTCATTCCCTCTAAGGAAGTAAACATCATCATTCACCCTATCCCAGTAAGCAACAAAGTTATTAAAGTCCACAGGATTCCATAAATCAGTAGAATTGTTTCTTCCTACCCAATCCTTGAACCCCTTCTCATCAGAGAGAGATTTCACAGTTCCTGTGAACAGACTAAGTGAACTGTTGATATTATCTATGAAGTAGATACCATTCTTGGTTTCAACTATGGACCACTTATTGATACATCCAGCCTTGTCAGTAATATACCTCTTTCCATCAACCTTACCTGAGTTGGCAATCTCAATAGGTACTCCTTGCTGAGTTCCAATTTGAGTTCTTGAATTAAAGAGTATCTCAGCAATACCTTTATCCTGGAATGCTATAAGTGAGTTCTGGAACCTTCTTATAGCTCTAAGTGGTCCCTTATCACCATCAAGAGTTTGAATTCCAGATAAAGTAATATTAGTCCAAGTATCTATATCTTCTCCTGGAGTTTTTTCTTTAGTCCAAGTAAACTGAGTAGGATAAGAAGTAGTAGTATCTGTACTATCAAGTACAACAGAAGTATTGAATGAATCCTGTCTGGTATAAGCTTTATTAATACTATTAAAGGTTTCTGTGTTTATAAGAGTATAATCAGAAGTAGACATATTCTTATCAGTCTTTCCATTAAGATTGACTCTACTTTCAATCATTCCAGAAAAGATTTCAATAATACTGTTGTCTTTACCTTTTGAATATGGCATAGTTTTAAGGACATCATATCTCTGATAATAAGAATCTCCTTCTACCCCATAAAGAATATTAGACTTAGTAATGTCAGTAACAGCACCACAATCTACAAAAGTATTCTTTTTTAGAGCATCTTCTCTTGTTCCTCCGTATCTATAATCATCCTTAGAGTAATCTTCAATATTTAAGCTTAATACTACTGAGACTTTAACAGTCGATGATATAAA
>ERZ1024469.31-NODE-31-length-8724-cov-11.275003_pt1 | contig 8724 bp, 12 predicted proteins | sample MGYA00520803_ERZ1024469 | MGnify/ENA primary metagenome ERZ1024469 (study PRJEB33242, sample SAMEA3444308) | Homo sapiens | biome: Host associated; feature: Gastrointestinal tract; material: Stool | place: Uganda | collected 2011-01-01 ... | reverse complement strand
TACGAGATCACTGTGTGACTGGAGTTCAGACGTGTGCTCTTCCGATCTATGGTGGGCGAAATTTTAAGCGAGAGGGGTGTTGTGATGTGTTTGAGAGAGCGAGAGTTGATTTTGAGAGGGAAAGAGAAAAGGCAAGGAAATAGGGTGAGAGGGGAGCTGATGCACGCCTCTCGGGCTTTGAAATGCTCGAAAAGACTTGAAAACCACCCCGGGCGCGGGGCTATACATTGCGATAATATATACATTGTCGCAAGGTCTGCGGCTTCTTGCTGCTCTCGCGCGTGCGTGCGCATGGTAGGACAATCAGGAAACGATTCCCGACACGGCAAAGGTAAAGACATACCTTCATTGCAAAGACCACGATGTGATTTTCACTTCGGGAGCAACAGAAAGCAACAACCTTGCCATTTTAAGCAATCACGGTAAAGGCGAGTGGATATACTCCGTGTTTGAACACTCGTCGGCTCGTCCTTCCGTTGCAGACCCCGCACATACGATGCCCACGACGGAGAGAGGACAGATTGACTGCGATGCTCTTGAAGATATGTTAAAACAGGGCAATGTCAGCCTTGTCTCCGTGTGCTATGTCAGCAATTACCTCGGGACCGTACAGCCCGTCATGCGGATTTCGGACTTGTGCCACAGATACGGCGCAGTTTTCCACTGTGATGCGACACAAGCCGTAGGCAAGCTGCCTATCGACATTGACGGTTTCGACAAAATCGACATATTGACATTCTCCGGGCATAAATTCGGAGGAATAAAAGGAACCGGCTGCGTTGTTGCACGCCCCGGTCTGATAAAGAAAGCTTTTTTCGGCGGTAAACAAGAAGGGAACGTTCGACCCGGGACGGAGAATGTTTTCGGCATCGTTGCAATGTCAAGCGCACTCGTGAACGCTTCGTACAATATGGTCGATAACTACACCCGCGTCGATCAGCTCAAACGGAAATTCCTTTCACTTCTCGAATCGCGTTTCGGCACCGTCGTAAAGCCCCATGTAATGACCTCTCCGTACATTTTAACCCTGCACTGTACAAACACACGGGCAGAAACATTACACAGCCTTGTGCGCGATTCTGTGTGCTTCTCGACGGGTTCTGCGTGCGAAGGCTCGGCGGCTCTCACTCATCCCAACACGGCAGTCATGGCGATGGGGTATTCAAAAGAGTACGCACTTAACACATTTCGCGTGTCGTTCTCGGCATTGACCGAAGAATCCGACATTGAAGAAGCCGCCGAAATATTCAACGCGGCTACATTGAGACAACACCTATAACACTTCATAGACATTTCTCCGTTTTTGTCTTGCCTCCTGTCAAAAAAACTTGCGCGGCAGTTTCCGTACGAGCAATGCGGTTTTACAACGCGCTTCTCTTTATAGGGGCATAGCCAAGCGGTAAGGCAACGGACTTTGACTCCGTGATTCGTAGGTTCGAATCCTGCTGCCCCTGCCACTTTCGTGTTTTTTTCTTCTCCTTCAAGCAAAAAGACGGTTGCGTTCTCACCTCGCGCAGCCGCCTTTTTGTTTTGCTTTTTCCGTGTCACTTTTTGTGTCACACTTTGTGTCACAATTCACAGCGAATTGCAGCGAATGCCAGCATTGCAATTTGTCTGTATCTGACGAAAATAAAGAGAAAAACACGGAAATCTTTGTGCAAACTACACTAAATTTCCGTGTTTTTGGAGGTCTGGTGGAGACGAGGGGGAGTGAAAGAACACAATATTTTGTGGTTTTAGCACTCTATGAACCACTACATTTTGTGGTTTCGCTCATCGTGTCACAACACGCTCACTTTCGGAGAGAAAAACCGTGCATTTCACAGGCTTAAAACTATGCGTTCGGCATCGTCGCCGTACACATGAGCGTATGTTTTTGCCACTTGCTCTATCGTGTCACCTATAAGCTCTGCGGCAACGGCAAAGCTGCCGCCATGATGAATAACCATCGTCACAAACGAGTGACGGAGATCGTGAATCCGTATCGGCGGAAGCCCGGCTTTTTCCGTGTACTTCTTGAAAGCGTATGTCAACGCATTCTGACTTATCGGCGTACCGGGCGTTTCTCCGCAGAAAACGAACACGGAATCGGGCGGGAGCGTCTTTATGTACTCCGTCAGCTCGGACATGACGCGGGGGTTTGCCGTCAATACCTGAACCTTGTTTGCTTTCGTCGGCGTGATCTTGTACGTCTCTTTGCCAACCGTCTTGAATGATATGCTCTTATTCCACGAAATTTTGCCCGTGGTTGAATTTATGTCGGAGGGGTATAGGGACATTACCTCCCCCTTCCTTCGCCCCGTGTAGAACAGCGTAGTGAATAATACGCGGTATTTCGGGTTATCGACGACGGAGAGGAACTTCTCGAATTGCTTTTTCGTCCACGTCTGCATTTGCTTGACGGGTTCCTGCCGTTTCGGAGCGGGTATTTCCGCGAGGTAGTTTTTATATCCGTACTTGCCGTAGCGGGTTTCGACCCACGAAAGGAAAGCGGAGAAATTTTTCCGTATCTTGCGGAGCTGTGCATAAGAGTAATATTCCCCGGTGCGGGGATTTTTTGTTTTCCAGAGATTGTCCTGCCACTTGAACAGCATTTCTTTGTCAATGTCTTTCATCGGCGTTGTACCGAAATACGGAATGAGAAACAGGCGAAATTCTCCGCGCTTCATGAGGATCGTCGATTCGCGGTTAATGTTGGAGAGGGAATCTATGTACGCATCGGCAAGATACGCGAAATTGTGAAGCACCGGAGCATCGTCTTTTTTGCCGTTATCGGCAGCGGGGGCGAGAGCCTTTGACGGTTCGTACTTCGGGAGCTTGTCTATCAGCTTGCAGTGGTTTGTTATGAACTCGTCGTGCTTGCGCCGCGCTTCGGTCTTTGTAGCGCCGCGTATTGATTTTTGCATGGGCTTGCCCGACAGGTCGTAGATTCTGAAAACGGCATCGTACTGCTTGCCGTAGCGCTTCGTGGCACGTTCTCTGATTGTGTAGTGTGTGGAGACTATGTAATATTCTTCCTGCGGCATTTTTGCGTGTGACCTCGAAAGCAGAATTTACTGTGTGATACTTTGCCGCAACGCTTGATACTTTGGTGAGCTTTTGCGGGTGGCTGGTATGCTGGTATGCACAGTTGACTACAATTTGCAGACAACCGCGTACATTTGCGGAGCCGGTGTAGGATTTCTGTGCGACTTTTATGCGATAAACACGGGAAAAGTCGGGATGAATCTTTCCGACGCAGGGCGTACAATGTTTGTGCGGCGGTTCAATAACGGAATAAGCCGACCTCGGGGTGCGAAATGTCAATGATGAGCCAGCCGATGAACACGGCGGCGACAACGGCGATAATCCCGAAGGTCAGACGGCGTATGCGTGACTGCTGCTCCGAAATGATACGCTCGTATATCGCGATAAGGCGTTCGGCGGTTTCATCCACTTTCGGCGGTACGGCTTCTTCGGGCGCTTCGTCCTCCAACAGCTCGCACACATTGCCGCCCATGGTACGCATCATGACGACAAGGGAACGGAACGACGTGTCGCGGCTTGTGCCGTTGAGGATTCGGTATATCGTGGATTCCGCCAGCTCACCGTCGGAAAGCTCGGCGATCGCGTGCGGACTCATTCCGCAGGCATCGTATCTTTTCTTGATACGGGCTGTGACCTTCTCGGACGAAAAAACATCTTCTCTCAAAACGAACCTCCGAAAAACAAGTGTTGGTGACGGTTTTCGGGCAAAATTGTCTGAAACGGAAACCGTATTTCGCGTTTTGAAAGTCTTATTCCCGAAAGAGGGAGGAAATACGCGAAAGCGGTTGTTGATTATGCACCGTGGCGATGATACGCTGAATATGCAGAGCAGCGGTGCAGCTCTGCCGGGAAGGGTTTGTCCGCCGTTGCCCGATAACGGTGCGACAAAAGCCGACCTACGGGGCGGGGGAGTATTTGCGGTGCTTCCCCGCCGCCACAAAGGGACGGCTGTACAAAAAAGCGCGGGAAGCGAAATCTCATTCCCGCGGCGAGGTATGGTGATGATAAGAGAGCTTGAAAAAGAATTGATCGAACTTCTGGGACACGCAAGCGCGGAAGAACTGAACGATCTGCTTTGCGCTGCCGAATCATTTGCGCGATGTCACGAAAATGACAGTCACGGGAAAATTTTGATTCCGTGCAAAATCTCACACGAAAACTCGCAAATGTAACTTTTCATAGGAAATACAAAGAAGTTTTTGAGAGAGCCGCCGCCTCGCGCGCGCACACGCGAATTGGAATATAATTATATATATTAGCTCTTTTCCCTAATCATGTTATTCACTGATTAGTGAATCGTACTCTATGTGTTACTCCTTACAGAATAAGTTACTCCTTTTTAATTGTGAGTGTGTGAGGCGCCGCCCACCCGCGGCGGCGCCTATTGCGCGTACGGGTACGCGCGCGCACACGCGCACACGCATACGCGAGAAAGGGTTTTTGAAATTTCACAAATTATCCGATGATTCGTTCTGCACGGTTTCGGGGTTGCTCTGATCGTCGGAGGAAGATTCTTTTGCTTTAAGGGATTGAATGTCTTTTCTGACTTCTTGCAGCACAGTGATTTCCTGCTTGATAAGGTCGTTGCGGTACTCAACGCAATCTCCGAAAAAGCCGATTCCCAAACCTACAAGCAGAAGGCTGATGCCGCCTCCGACCATCGTCCACCCCGTTTGCAGCTCGCTTTTTTGAGCGGAACACAGGAATATTATGCCTGCGACGATTGCCAACCCTGAGATGCAAAGAAAGAAGTCGCCGAGTTTGCTAAACTTCCCGCCGGGGTCTTTTCCCCAATAGTTTTGCTCCATAGGGACACCTCTTTTTTTGTTTATTTCAAAAGCATATCCGCAAGAGCCGAAAGCTTCGCGGCATCTTCTTCTGACATTTCTCGAATACGGCTGACAAGAGCCGATTTTACGGGAGAAAGCGTTTCATCGACGGGCGTTGAAGATAGAAGCGCTTCTTCCGAAACGCCGAAATAGGCTGCTATCTGCTTCCGTGCTTTCGGGCGCGGCAGTGCGCCGTTTTTCCATTCTGTTGCAGAGGAAATTGAAATATTCAGCTCTTTGCATACACGGGTAGGAGAAGTGTTATTTTCCTTGCACAGGCGCTTGTAATTGTCCCAAAACATGGCTATTTTTTGTCCCTCGCACGGATAAATTGTGCGTATGCGATAAGCTCGTCGAGCTGCTGATCCGTGAATCCCGCCGTTGCTTCCTCAAAACGCTTGTAACCATCGGAGCTTTCAGACCGAGCACCGAAAAGCCTTTGCGGGTCAACTCCGAAATATTCACTCATCTTTTTCAGCGAGGTTTTCGAAGGAGTGACCCCGTTTTTCCAATGGGTCACAGCGCTTCGCGCTATCCCCAATTCCTCGATAACGCGGGTGGGGCTTTTCCCTTTTTCGGTGCAAAGCTCAACAAAGTTTTCCCAAAACATAAAGACCCCATTTGTTAAAGTTGCATAATGTGCAATGCGATTTACTGTGCAATCCCACAAAGCACAAAGAAAATGAAACTTTATGCTTGACAGTTGCAAATTATTGTACTATACTATCCCTGCGAGTTAAGAAAACGAACGTAGTCAAGCAATTGCTTTTGCTTGTCCTCATCGAGGGATTCGACGGTGCTGACGATTTCGCGGAATATCTCGTCTTTGTGTGTGTCCGCGGCGGTTTCGGTTTTGCCGTGGTACAGCCGCTCGACGGTCACGCCGAAGTAATCCGCGACCTTCTGTGCAACAGCGATACGCGGTACAGCGCCGAGCTTCCATGAAGTGGGCGCTCCGGGTGAGATTCCCATGTCGCGGACAGCCGTTGTGGGCTTGATTCCCCGTTCGTTACACAATTCAAGGTAATTTTCCCAAAATACCGCTTTTCGCGGCGCAGGGACAGTCGTCATGTCCGCATTGGCATGACACAGATAATTGGGTGTTACGCCGAAATAATCGGCAATCTTCTGAATGCTTTGCTCGTTGGGCATTGCGCCGCGCTTCCATGCGGTGGGTGCGCTCGGTGCTATCGCAATCTTTCTGCAAACGATAGACGGTTTTTCGCCCCTTTCGTTGCAAAGACCGATGAAATTATTCCAAAATACGCTCATATATGGGCAGAACTACCAAAACACCCCTTGCTGAATTGTGCAAAACATAAAACAATTTCAAAATAGCTTGACAAATAAGCGCAAATGAAATATACTTGTACCGAACCCGAAAGGTTCAGAGCAAACGAATCGTTCGAATCAATGACGGTCTTTCAACATGAATTTCGCAAGAGCCATCAAGGCTTCTGCTTCATCATCCGTCATTTGGTCGATAAGAGATATAAGCTCCTGTTTTTGGGGATTTTCGGGAGCTACATCCTCTGCGGGATTGCTTTCCGCGCGCGGTTCATCGTGAAAATCGGTTAATTCCTCGGGGGAAACCCCGAGATGCCACGCAAATCTTTCGATATATTCGCGCTCCGGCAGCGTTCCGTTACGCTTCCAACGGCTGTACTTATCTTCCGGGATTTGCATAAGGCTGTCTATCAATTTTGGGTCAAGCGCTTTTTTTGCCATAATGCTTTGAATCTTCTTTTTGAACCTTGCAAAGTCGTTGTTTGGGTCGTCATCCGGAAGATTCATGTAAAGCAATCCAACGGGAATGTTGAAATAGTCTGCTATGACCTCGGCAACCCGATCTTGCGGAAGCGCTCCGCGCCGCCATGTTGTCGGAAGCGTAGTCGAAAGGTTCATTTCTTTTGCCGCGACAGAAGGCTTCACGCCCTTTTTATTGCACAATCGAAGGAAGTTTTTCCAAAACACCGTATCGCGCGGCGGCTCGTATGTGCCTTTATCATCTGTTTCGCCACGCAAGAACTCCGGTGAAACATTGAAATACTCAGCGAGTTTCTCAACGGTCTTTTCACTCGGGACGGAACCCTTTTTCCAAGCGGAAACGGTGCTGCTGGATATACCTATTCTTTTGCAAGCTGCACCGGGCTTTTCCCCTCGCTCGGCGCAAATTTGCGTCAAAGCGTTCCAAAACTCACTCATAGTAGGGCAGAATCAACAAAAATCCTCTCTTGGTTTTGTTCGGTTTCACAAAATTTGCTCGTTTTCCCAAAAAGCTATTGACAATTTTTGGGAAAACGAAGTATAATTGGGAAAACGAACTTTTCGTCCACTATCGAATCATCGAAACTCACATAGACACAAAGTAAATACCGCCGAGATCAAGGTGCTTGCGGGGCAGGAAGCCCGTAAACACGATTGCGGAACGCTCATTGAAGATGTCCGGCAGGACTACCTCACGACCCTCGCCGTTGGCTGCGTGGACTGATCATCCCCACCCATCGGGAGCGCAAAGGATCGACAATGAGAGCAAAGTAATTATCGAAACGGTTTTGACGGCGTGAACCCGTGATTTTCCGTGATATATCCAAAATCCGAAAACATACTGCGAAAACACCGATTTTTGAGGGTGTTTTTCAAAGTGCGCCCAAAATCGGTTTGAACCGTAAACCTTTACGCGGCTTGCGTATACGCGATTCGAAGGTGTATCGCGCAAGCCCGTAGAAAAGCAAAAGCCCTTGACCCTGCTTCCGAGCATAAATATCCCGTTGGTGGTAAGCAGGGACGACAATAAAATATCGCAATACGCAGAAAGGAGAAGCACATCACAGCTTTTCGAAGCGCTCCCGATAAGAAGCAAAGTCAGAGCGCAAAGGAAAAAAGAAAACCCGACAACGCGGTTTTTCCGCGCTTTCCACGCCGTAACAAAGAACTTTGTTACACAGACTATATAGCATGGATTTTCCGCGTTGTCAAGCGGTTTTCTGAAATTTGCTTAATTAAATTTCATTTATGCAGAAAAAATCGAACTTGAAGGCGCGTGTGTATGCGCTGAATAAGCAGTTGAAGGAATTGTGCGACGCGCTGACGAAGGCGGGGTACTACTGCGACCAATCCCGACTTTCGGAGGTAATGAGAGCGCACAACGAGGGCGACAACAGCCGCCCGATCTACACCGAAACATATGAAGCGGCGGAAAGAATCGTCACTGACTGGGAGGAAGAAGAAAATGACCATCGTTAAAAGAATATGCGCGGCGATCGGCTTCTTATGCGCGTTCCTCGCGGCAGGCATGGAGGACTACGCCGTGCGCAGGGGAATGCCGATGAGAGAAACAACAATAGTGCTGATCGCGGCAGCTTGCCTTCTGATGGGCGCGTTCGTACTTATATCAAACGCGCAGGAACGGAGGAAGGGGCGGTGACACTCGAAGAAGCGAAAACGGCGATGCTGCGGCGAGACGGTGTTTCCTGCAAAGGAATCGACTATGACAAAATAACCGCAATAATCATCCGCCCGGTACCACCGAAGCGGACGGTGGCGGAGAGAGCAACGCCGATGAAATCATGGTACACGGTTTCGTGTGAGCTTCTGGACAAATGCAAGCACAGCGTGACGATTGCGCCCGTTGCAGAAGTCGTATCCCGCGAGGAAGCCGCGAATGCGGAGTTTGAAATAATGGAGAAAGAAAATGACATACACGATTGAAGAACTTAAAAAATTAGAGAGTGAATACGGTTCGCTTGACCTATGCAACACGCCTATCACCTCACTACCCGAAGGTCTGACGGTGGGCGGTTATCTTGACCTGTCCGGCACGCCTATCACCTCACTACCCGAAGGTCTGACGGTGGGCGGTTCGCTT
>ERZ1024469.30-NODE-30-length-9209-cov-28.416758_pt1 | contig 9209 bp, 13 predicted proteins | sample MGYA00520803_ERZ1024469 | MGnify/ENA primary metagenome ERZ1024469 (study PRJEB33242, sample SAMEA3444308) | Homo sapiens | biome: Host associated; feature: Gastrointestinal tract; material: Stool | place: Uganda | collected 2011-01-01 ... | reverse complement strand
ACAGAAAGTCAAGAGAAAAATGAACAAACTAAAAACATTTAGAGAAAAGCACAAATTGACGCAAGAGAATATAGCGAAAACGCTGAACACAACTAGAGAACAAATATCATTATATGAGAACCACAAAAGGAAACTAAACGAAGAACAGATTGAAACCTTGATAAAAGTATATCACGCAGAAATAGGGGATTTACTCGAATTGAGAGAGATGGGAGAAAAAAGCAACGCAACAAAATAATATTTTGGATTAAGACCAAACAATCAGAAAAGGGAACCCGCTTATTTTTAGCGGGTTCCCTTTTCTTTAGCAACTATTTTAAATGATACCCGACGAGTACAAAGAAGACCGATGCCAAAGCCAATAAGCAGCAAAGCAAGGCTCCAAGCCGGGAATCCGACATAGGGTAATGAAAAGAAAGATAAAGCCAAAAGCACAATCCCAAAAACAATAATAAACCAAGGAACCATAGCATACTATTCCTCTCTGTCACGTCTGTGACGCTTCATAGTACGACGAACATTTTTATCTGTGAGATCAGCCACAACTTCTGTAAACGGCATAGGCGGGCGCTCAGGAGCTGCGAAGCTATCAAAGTATTTAAAATACTTAGGGAGATAAGTAATTTGCCATTTAAAAAGAGATTCAAATTTCAAACGGTCAGCAATACGTGATTCAGCATCAGCAGATGGTTCAGTAAGTGTGATAGAACGACGAATAGGACGATAAACAGAAAAAACATTGCCAATAGAGACCATTAAGCCCATTTGGTCAGTAACATCACGAATCTTCTTATCAATGTCAAAGCTCTGGGAGTTCAGGAAAACACGACATTTATATTTCCGTTGTAACTTGAAAAAATCACGTAGACCTGCATTGAAGTTTTTGAAATTCCGATTATCAAAAAGAATACCAGCTTCATCAAGAAAGATAGCAGAATTTTCTTCGGGAGCAAATTCTGACAAGTCCATAGCGTTCATGATACGAACACCGGGAAGATTGCAATTATCGATGTCTGTATAAACAGTCCAGCCTTTTTTCAGATAACGAATCATCTGCTTGACCATATAAAGGGATTTACCAGCACCTTTTTTACCAAAGATAAAAATCAAACGATAAGGATTATTGTACCGGCGAGATTGAACAGTGAACCAAACAAAGAAAACACCGCATAGAATCAAAAAAATAGTCATAGTTAAAAAAAGAGGGGCGGGAAGCCCGCCCCAAGACCAAGGTTAAACGTGAATCAGGCGGTTGATAACGCCAATGCCGGTACCGATCAGGGCAACCAGCACAAAGCCAAGAATCAGCTTATTGTCGGTAATAGCGCCGACAAACTCACCAACCCACGTCACGGACGAAGTGACCCAGCTACCAATATCAGTAAGCATAGTCGAAATAGAATAAGCGGCCGGAGTAGTCTGAAAAATCACACCTTTCTAAAATTATTTAATATTCATTAAACGAGCAATCAGCCCGATAATGGCAAACGAAAAGAAAAAACCAACAAAATAACAGACAGGCTCAGCCATCAAGAAAGTCGGCAGCTGGTCAATAAACCAGAGGCAGAAGTCTTTCATGCTTTGCATAACAGAGCACCCCCAGCTTTAAAAATACAGAAAAGAACAACAATCAGCAGAACAAGCGAAGCAATCCAATTAGCGTCATAATCAAGTTGCTGAACAAGATAACCGTCATAACCAGATGAAGAATTGCTAGTACGAACCTTATAAGTATAAGAAACTACAGGCTTGCCAAGTAGTCCATACAAAACAGCAAGTAGAGACCCACTAGTAGCATCAGGAGCATATTCAACATTCACAACTTGAGGCTGGATATAAGATTGACCATTTGTTGGAACAGTCGAGACCGCCATAACAGGAGATTGCGCAAGGCTCGATTGCGACCCCGTGGAGACCTCAGCAGTTTGCAAATGTCCCGAATCTGATTCACTATGAAGATCAGCAGAAACAGGATTCCCATCAGACAAAGAAGATTGACCGGAGACAGATTCAACAATTCGGGAATCTTCTGATTCAGCATCGGAGACTTGAGAAGCAAGAAGTTTTTCATTATACAAATCCTCATCAATATGAATCGGGTAGAGTTCCTCAGTACCACCATAAGAATACATACCAAGCCAAAGCTCATGATTCTCATCGGAATCAACAAGATCATAGAAGAAAAGCCAAGGCTCATACATCAAAATGATAGTATTACCGGCAAAAGCAGGAACTGCAAGCATCAACAAAAGGAAAACACAAAGAAAAATAGAAAAGAATCGTCTCATTTAGAATCACCAGCCTTCCGAGAAGAACCACCGCCCGAAGCATCAGGAGTATTAAGAAGACGCTTAAAAAGACGGATAAAAACAGGCATCAAAAGCAGGAACAAAGCCCATGCAATCGGAGTAACATTAGTACCCGGAAGCTTCCAGCCGTTATAGAGCTTCCAGACATGAGCAAAAAAACCAGCAAGAAAATTAGAAGCCTCAGCAGTCAAATCAACACCCCCTTACACAAACGGCAGCGCGTCAAGAATCGTCTTAATTATCTTGAGAATAAACATCACAAGAATAAAGGCAAAAATGACAGAAAACGCAATCCAGACCCACGAAGGGAGAAAAGCAAAAGTGAACTGCAAAGTCTGAATGAAATTACTCATTTAATCCAATCCTTTACAACATAATAAAGACCAACGACAATGAAAACACCAAGAACCCAACGGACAAAAGCGATAATAGACGGCGGAAGAACATTCCACATCTGCAAGAACAGATTCATAGAAGGCAAGAGAGAGTTAATCATAATAACCACCTACAATCTGTTCCCAATTTTCGGAATAGGCATCAATAATCCGCTGTTCAGGAGGAACATAGGCGGGAGCGCGAGAAGCAGCAGAAGAAGAAACACCGTTAATATCATTAGACACCTCTTGCGACCAGAAATCATATCCGTTATCATTGACAGCAGTAAAACCATCAGCTATACTTGAATCCGGAGCACCTGAAAAAGCATCTTTGAAAGCAGAACCAGTATTATTTAACTTATCATATTTATCAGAATCAGCCTTATCACCAGAACCGGAAAAATAACCCTTGACCCATTCACGTTCAGGAGTAGTCGCGTCTTTTATAGCAAGGTCCTCATCATTAGCAAGAACATCAAGAATCTGATTTACACGGAAATTCAAATAAGCAAAATTACTTGAAATCGAACCAAACCAAGAACCGGAAACATCATCAGACCAAAGACGAGCACCCCAATAATAATCATAAGTCAAATAACGGAAAACCATATCGAGCCAAGAACCACCAAGAGCACCAGAAGTAAACTCAATCTGACCATTTACAATTTTCCAAGAATAACCATTATAACCAAGAGACGCTAAAACATCAGCAGAAATAGCATCTGCATCAGATTCACCAGTTATAGCACCACCAGTTTCACCCTGATTCGTAAGACCAAGGACAGTTTCCCAAATGCCGATATACTCATTATAAGTTTTCCAACGAGAAGCAGTAACAGAAGCATCACGATAACCATGAAGACCCTGCATATCATTAGTGGGAGGGACAAAAGGATTTTCAGGCTCAGTAGGAAGAGAAGTGAAAGAAGAATAACCGAAATTTAAATCGAAGCTAGAAGGGGTAGAAGGATAAAGAACAGATTGATCGATAGAAAGAGCAACAGTAGTTTGCAAAGAAGGGTCCTCAACTAGAGAAACATAAGTTTGATACTGTTCAGCAGACATGGTAATTTTACAAGTGGCAGAATCACCAGAAACAGTAGTTTCAACAGAACCTAAATTAGGATTCAAGAAAGACAAAGAGATATCAGAAGAAACAGGGCGAAATGTAACAGTAGCTTCACCAGGACCAGAAGGATAAAAATAAAGCTGCTTATAAGCAAAGTTATAAGCCTGAGAAAGAGAAGCAGAAGAAGAAGTACCAGCAGAAGCCAAAGGATTCATAGTACCAGACGCATCATTATGCCGAATTACATAAGAATAATTCAAACCAACTTGAAAAGGAGCATCAGAAGAATCAGACGCTAAATCTAAAGGGGAAAGAAAAAACGAGAAGAAATAATCATAAGGTCCTTCATCATCCTCGAAAATATGTCCATCACCGGAAAACTCAGGATGATCAACAGCAAGAACAAAAGAAGAAAGGAGAGACAGACAAAGAAGAACAATAAGAAGCTTTTTAAAAATCTGATTCATCATCCTTTCATAAAATGGTTGCGGGTGGCTGAATCGAACAGCCGGTTACAGGTTCAGAGCCTATCGTGTTACCACTACACCAACCCGCGACATATATTTACATTCCATCAGCAGACCGGAAAGAGTGCCGTGGAAATGGTTTACACGGTTCATCAGGAGGATTCCACTTCTCCCACTCATCATTAACAAGCTTGATAAGACCAAGATTCCGGCGAAGAACGTCAAAACTGCACGTATCAATAGAATACTGAATCAGATCATACCAAGACATCTGAGTTTTAGCGGAACAAAGGTCTTTGCATAGAATACCTTCATCAGCAGTACGAATAATCTGTTCAACATTCTTCCAATTGGTATCAAGATCATCAGGGGCATACTGAAACTTATCAGGATCATCCAAATGCAGGAGATAACGAACCATCAACTTACAGTTCTTGCAAATCTCAATTTCATTCTCCTTGAGACCAAGAATTTTAGCACAACTAGCAAGAGTTCGAGCATCACCAGCACCAACCCAATGAATATGAGCTTTTTTAAGTTCACCTTCATCATTGACGTCCATATCATGCAAGCAGAACGCCCATTGTTTGAATTTTGACTTGATACGGGAAATTACTTCATCACAATTATAAGATTCAGAATCAGGATACAGGACACCAGAGAAATTACGAATTTTCTTATCAGCCATCGGAAAGCACCAACCTTTCAGAATTTTGGCAACAGGCAACAACGATTGCCTTAGACGTAGCCCGGGCAATCGTTGCCAAGTGGGGAGGTCAACCCCCAAATGGCAACGCCCAGACAGGAAAAGGGGAATTGTACGCGATACAAGGACATCGTGAAGAGGATCACAATTTGAATGTCCACGTATCGGAGACGAATACCGCGCACGGCGCGGGATTCTTTGACAAGAGGGGATTTATGCTAGGGGGGGAAGTGCCTACAACGCTCGGGAGACTTCAGCAGGCAGGAAGTGCAGCCGAACGCGCAGGGGATTCTCATACATGCCAGCCGCTTCGCTCTGGCATTTCAAAGACTATCAACTTCATGTTGAAGAAGACGCAGCCGCTCAAGAACTTCTGAATAGATATTATACAGACCATCAAGACGGCGAGAGAGAGAAGAAAGCGCGGATTCCATGCCGGGAACACGCTTAGATGTCTCAATAAGGGTCATAAGCTCAGATAAACTAATGGTAATTTGCAGATCATCCATTAGAAATAGCCCCCTTTGTAAAGGAACTCAATGAGAATCTGCGCGGCGGCGGCATCCAGCATGGAAATTTGTTCTTCAACCATGTAACGCTCCAAAGCAGCCTGCATGGAAGAAGTTAAACAGATCTCAATGTACTTTCTCATTTTACAATGCGGATTTCCTCGACAGAGCCGAAGCGGTTATAGACGCAGGCAATTTCATTGCCGACCTGCAAGTCACCGGGGACAAGCTCAGCTCTTACAAAGAGGTCAAACGCCGCAACGCCGATAACGTTATTACGTTCCTCAGTGCAATAAAGATTTGCTGCCGGATAGGTCTTGCCGGTCTTTTTACTTGTGTACTGAAATTTTCTCATTCCTACAACTTTAATTAAAAACACAACCTTTCAAAAAATAAATTCGTATTCAAATAAATACATCTCATAACCAGAGTGTATTCAAATACATACAGAAAGTCAAGAGAAAAATGAACAAACTAAAAACATTTAGAGAAAAGCACAAATTGACGCAAGAGAATATAGCGAAAACGCTGAACACAACTAGAGAACAAATATCATTATATGAGAACCACAAAAGGAAACTAAACGAAGAACAGATTGAAACCTTGATAAAAGTATATCACGCAGAAAACAGAAAGTCAAGAGAAAAATGAACAAACTAAAAACATTTAGAGAAAAGCACAAATTGACGCAAGAGAATAATATTTTGGATTAAGACCAAACAATCAGAAAAGGGAACCCGCTTATTTTTAGCGGGTTCCCTTTTCTTTAGCAACTATTTTAAATGATACCCGACGAGTACAAAGAAGACCGATGCCAAAGCCAATAAGCAGCAAAGCAAGGCTCCAAGCCGGGAATCCGACATAGGGTAATGAAAAGAAAGATAAAGCCAAAAGCACAATCCCAAAAACAATAATAAACCAAGGAACCATAGCATACTATTCCTCTCTGTCACGTCTGTGACGCTTCATAGTACGACGAACATTTTTATCTGTGAGATCAGCCACAACTTCTGTAAACGGCATAGGCGGGCGCTCAGGAGCTGCGAAGCTATCAAAGTATTTAAAATACTTAGGGAGATAAGTAATTTGCCATTTAAAAAGAGATTCAAATTTCAAACGGTCAGCAATACGTGATTCAGCATCAGCAGATGGTTCAGTAAGTGTGATAGAACGACGAATAGGACGATAAACAGAAAAAACATTGCCAATAGAGACCATTAAGCCCATTTGGTCAGTAACATCACGAATCTTCTTATCAATGTCAAAGCTCTGGGAGTTCAGGAAAACACGACATTTATATTTCCGTTGTAACTTGAAAAAATCACGTAGACCTGCATTGAAGTTTTTGAAATTCCGATTATCAAAAAGAATACCAGCTTCATCAAGAAAGATAGCAGAATTTTCTTCGGGAGCAAATTCTGACAAGTCCATAGCGTTCATGATACGAACACCGGGAAGATTGCAATTATCGATGTCTGTATAAACAGTCCAGCCTTTTTTCAGATAACGAATCATCTGCTTGACCATATAAAGGGATTTACCAGCACCTTTTTTACCAAAGATAAAAATCAAACGATAAGGATTATTGTACCGGCGAGATTGAACAGTGAACCAAACAAAGAAAACACCGCATAGAATCAAAAAAATAGTCATAGTTAAAAAAAGAGGGGCGGGAAGCCCGCCCCAAGACCAAGGTTAAACGTGAATCAGGCGGTTGATAACGCCAATGCCGGTACCGATCAGGGCAACCAGCACAAAGCCAAGAATCAGCTTATTGTCGGTAATAGCGCCGACAAACTCACCAACCCACGTCACGGACGAAGTGACCCAGCTACCAATATCAGTAAGCATAGTCGAAATAGAATAAGCGGCCGGAGTAGTCTGAAAAATCACACCTTTCTAAAATTATTTAATATTCATTAAACGAGCAATCAGCCCGATAATGGCAAACGAAAAGAAAAAACCAACAAAATAACAGACAGGCTCAGCCATCAAGAAAGTCGGCAGCTGGTCAATAAACCAGAGGCAGAAGTCTTTCATGCTTTGCATAACAGAGCACCCCCAGCTTTAAAAATACAGAAAAGAACAACAATCAGCAGAACAAGCGAAGCAATCCAATTAGCGTCATAATCAAGTTGCTGAACAAGATAACCGTCATAACCAGATGAAGAATTGCTAGTACGAACCTTATAAGTATAAGAAACTACAGGCTTGCCAAGTAGTCCATACAAAACAGCAAGTAGAGACCCACTAGTAGCATCAGGAGCATATTCAACATTCACAACTTGAGGCTGGATATAAGATTGACCATTTGTTGGAACAGTCGAGACCGCCATAACAGGAGATTGCGCAAGGCTCGATTGCGACCCCGTGGAGACCTCAGCAGTTTGCAAATGTCCCGAATCTGATTCACTATGAAGATCAGCAGAAACAGGATTCCCATCAGACAAAGAAGATTGACCGGAGACAGATTCAACAATTCGGGAATCTTCTGATTCAGCATCGGAGACTTGAGAAGCAAGAAGTTTTTCATTATACAAATCCTCATCAATATGAATCGGGTAGAGTTCCTCAGTACCACCATAAGAATACATACCAAGCCAAAGCTCATGATTCTCATCGGAATCAACAAGATCATAGAAGAAAAGCCAAGGCTCATACATCAAAATGATAGTATTACCGGCAAAAGCAGGAACTGCAAGCATCAACAAAAGGAAAACACAAAGAAAAATAGAAAAGAATCGTCTCATTTAGAATCACCAGCCTTCCGAGAAGAACCACCGCCCGAAGCATCAGGAGTATTAAGAAGACGCTTAAAAAGACGGATAAAAACAGGCATCAAAAGCAGGAACAAAGCCCATGCAATCGGAGTAACATTAGTACCCGGAAGCTTCCAGCCGTTATAGAGCTTCCAGACATGAGCAAAAAAACCAGCAAGAAAATTAGAAGCCTCAGCAGTCAAATCAACACCCCCTTACACAAACGGCAGCGCGTCAAGAATCGTCTTAATTATCTTGAGAATAAACATCACAAGAATAAAGGCAAAAATGACAGAAAACGCAATCCAGACCCACGAAGGGAGAAAAGCAAAAGTGAACTGCAAAGTCTGAATGAAATTACTCATTTAATCCAATCCTTTACAACATAATAAAGACCAACGACAATGAAAACACCAAGAACCCAACGGACAAAAGCGATAATAGACGGCGGAAGAACATTCCACATCTGCAAGAACAGATTCATAGAAGGCAAGAGAGAGTTAATCATAATAACCACCTACAATCTGTTCCCAATTTTCGGAATAGGCATCAATAATCCGCTGTTCAGGAGGAACATAGGCGGGAGCGCGAGAAGCAGCAGAAGAAGAAACACCGTTAATATCATTAGACACCTCTTGCGACCAGAAATCATATCCGTTATCATTGACAGCAGTAAAACCATCAGCTATACTTGAATCCGGAGCACCTGAAAAAGCATCTTTGAAAGCAGAACCAGTATTATTTAACTTATCATATTTATCAGAATCAGCCTTATCACCAGAACCGGAAAAATAACCCTTGACCCATTCACGTTCAGGAGTAGTCGCGTCTTTTATAGCAAGGTCCTCATCATTAGCAAGAACATCAAGAATCTGATTTACACGGAAATTCAAATAAGCAAAATTACTTGAAATCGAACCAAACCAAGAACCGGAAACATCATCAGACCAAAGACGAGCACCCCAATAATAATCATAAGTCAAATAACGGAAAACCATATCGAGCCAAGAACC
>ERZ1024469.29-NODE-29-length-9305-cov-10941.380216_pt1 | contig 9305 bp, 8 predicted proteins | sample MGYA00520803_ERZ1024469 | MGnify/ENA primary metagenome ERZ1024469 (study PRJEB33242, sample SAMEA3444308) | Homo sapiens | biome: Host associated; feature: Gastrointestinal tract; material: Stool | place: Uganda | collected 2011-01-01 ... | reverse complement strand
CCGCCAATTCCAACAAAGCAGCGCACAACAGGCCATGCAGTTCAGCGCCAGCGAAGCAGCCCTGAATCGCCAATGGCAAGAAGCCATAAATCAGAAGGCGATGAACTGGGATGCTCAGCAAGCTGAGATAAACCGTAACTGGCAGGCAGCTGAGGCGCAAGCGAACAGAGAATTCCAAACTGCATCTGCACAACAAGCCATGCAGTGGGAAGCCCAGCAAGCTGAGCTTCAGAGAAAGTACCAAACTGAGATGTCCAATACAAGCTATCAGAGGGCCGTAAATGACCTTAAAGCCGCTGGCCTTAATCCTATACTAGCCGCACTCAATCAGGGGGCTTCTACGCCCTCTGGGGCCATGGGAGGGGGCTTTGCGGCATCGGGGTCCATGGGCGGAGGTGCACAAGGGTCCGGATTCACCTCTTCTGGGTCAACCGGACAAGGTTTTTCAGCATCCGGGTCCCAGGGCCGCGGATACTCCGCAAGCGGTAAACAGGCGACCAGCGCGAAGGGCATCGTCAAAGACGGACTTGGTCTTCTGGGAGACATCATCAAGCTGTCGATTCACGAGCAACACCAGTCGAAGGCCGAGTTTGGGAAACTTCTCGCCGGCTTTATGGGCCGATGAGACTGTAATTTCTGTCACTCAGCTCCATTACAACAAGCTATAATGGAGCTGAGTGCAAATGGAGGACCAAAAATGCCATGCTATACGCCAATGATAGGATGGCGAAAGAAGGACGGTTCCGTGTATATATACGGGGACCTCCGGAACGAAAACTGGAAGACGGCGCCGGAATCACTTTTGAGTAAAGGGGTCAATCCCTACACGGACGAAAGAATTATCATACCGTGCGGCAAGTGTACCGGCTGCCGTCTCGAGTATTCGAAACAGTGGGCCGACAGATGTTACCTCGAAGCCAAAATATGGAAGGCAAACTACTGGCTTACTCTCACATACGACGAAGAACACATAAAGCACCTCCTGGTCCCTGCAGTGGATAAAAAGACAGGCGAAGTCATCAAAGTGGCAAGCCTGTACAAAAAAGACCTGCAAGACTTTATGAAGCGTATCCGGGAACGATGGAAAAGAGTACACAATAATCCCAATGTGAGATTCTACGCGTGCGGAGAATACGGGGAACAGAATCACCGACCTCACTTTCATGTCATCTTATTCAACTTTGTGATACCAGACCTAGAACTCATCGCAAACAAGAATGGATTCGCAGTATTCCAATCCGAGGAGGTCAGTAAAATATGGGGCATGGGAAATGTAACCATAAACCGAAATTCATGGCTGACGGCTGCCTATACCGCGCGCTACATGATGAAAAAGCGCAAAGGAAAATGGGCAAAACAGGAGTACGCAGAAGCCGGAATAAATCCGGAATTCTGCCTCTGCTCCAGAAAGCCTGGAATCGGATACGGGTACTATGAAGCGCACAAGGATGAAATATACAGCAAGGACGGTATCGCATATGCAAAAGCGAAAGGGGGCGCACAGACCAGAAAACCACCAAAGTATTTCGACAAGTTGTTTAAACTGGAAAATCCGGACAAATTTAAGGAGATACAGGCACTGCGCAAAGAGGTGGCAGAGCACCAGTTCAAATATCGACTTGTTGGAAAAACAACATTACCGCGAATAGAATATTATAAACTTGAGGAACAGGTTAAGCAGGACACTATAAAAGCACTCCAACGCAAGCTGTGACGTGAAGGAAGCCCCTGGGAGAAATCCCAGGGGCTTTGTGCTGGCCGCGCCGGCACCCTAAAGGGGCCCCCGACGCTTTTATGGCCAGCAGGCCAATAAGGAAAGGGACGAACCTTTACAAAAAATCGAAAAATAGTTGAAAAAACATAAAAAAATAATTAATGCAAAAAATTAAAAAAATGATATAATTAAGATAAAGAAAAGAAAGGAGATAAAAACAATGAAAAGCACGTACGTACTAATCGGCAGCATGATTGCACACGAGGGAATCGGAAGGCTGGTCGAAAAATTTATGACCAGACAGACAGAAGTGGCTTTCAGCCAAGAAGAAATGGAGGAGATAACAAGATGGTACGGCGATGACGCGCTAAAATGGGTAAGAACCTACAAGAAGGGAGAAACTGACTGGTACGAAGAAGTCTACGCATGGAAAACAAAAAACGGAGAAGTCAGACACAGCAAAAATCCAAAATACGCATTTGAAAAAATCATGGAGGAGAAATTTCGATGCAAATACAGGATATGATGATTAACATCACAAGGGCACGGGCCGATAAGGCATTCCGAGAAATGGACTACGAAGCATTCACAGCGCTTTGCAAACTGCTGGAAGACTTTGACAAAATCAAAACGGCATACGGGAAGGGAGACAAAAACAATGTTTAATCTAACCAACAAGCAAGCGAAGGTCCTGGACGAACTTATCATGATGGAGAAGGCCACAGAAACCAAAAACGCGTGGATTTCCTTCCGGCTACTTGCAAACGTCAGCGCGAAGGAATATGATAATATCAAGCAGGAAGGAGGTGATGACGATGGCATACAGACGTAAAGCAAGACGAGGGGACCACAGAATGTTTATGCGCACCGCAGGGACCACGAAGCAAATCAACATCACGCCTAAAATTATGCGAGGAGGTATCAGACTTTGAAAGGCTATCTGTACAGCATCTACGACACCAAACTACACCAGATTATCATGATGAGCATCCACCAAAACGACAAGGACGCCAGCGGAAATTTCCACAAAGCGACGAAGGAATTCGACGCACGGTCCCTGGTCCTCTGCCGGATGGCGGACATCGACACCGAGGAAAACGAACTCACAATATCAAAACAGGAGGTAGTCTCACGTGGAAAAAACAATCTCAAACACGCCAAGATTTTACAGCCGGCTGAATCTACCGGAACGAAAACCGACTCCAGCGGGAAGTGAATGGGCTGAAAAATGCGTCATTGACGTGGACACCGAAACCGGAGCGAAGGTTTTAAAAGTAGTCGGCCGGGAAAACATTTACGAGAAAATCCAGGAATGCCTGGAACCGACGAAAATCGAAAACATCATCCGGAGATTTGAAGAAGGGGACCCGACGGCACTGGGACACGAAAGCGGCATCTATGCCGACATCAGCGATATGCCGACAAACATCATCGAGGCGCAGAAGCGCATCCAGGACGTGCAGGCAAAATTCGCGTCGCTGCCTATCAACATCAAAGAAAAATTCGGAAACGACCCGACCGTTTTCATGGCGGAAATCCTTTCAGGGGAAGGATTGGAAAAGCTGAAGAACAAGGAACCTGAACCCAAGGAACCTGAACCAAAAGCGCAGGAGGGAACAAAAAATGAACCGAAACAGTAACAGCCGTTTCGCACAAGCTCCGCAGGTAGACATACAGCGGTCCACCTTTGACCGCTCCAGTGGGCACAAAACAACGTTTAATGCGGGCAAATTAGTGCCCATCTATGTGGACGAGGTTTTACCTGGGGACACTTTCGAAATGAAGACTTCGGCCATTATACGGGGAAGTACACCTATCTTCCCGGTCATGGACAACGCCAACCTGGACATTTACTTTTTCTTCGTACCAAACCGGCTAGTTTGGGACCACTGGAAAGAATTCAACGGCGAAAACACAACAAGCAAGTGGGAACAGACTATAGAATACAGCATTCCGCAGATGGCACCTCCATCTGGAAACGGAACTGTAGTCGGCTGGGAAAAAGGGACCCTGGCGGACTATATGGGCATTCCTACGCTAATAGGACCTGGGGCTCCACAGAACAATGCAAATTGGACCGTCAATCATCTTCCGTTTAGAGCATACTGTCTAATATGGAACGAATGGTTTCGGGACCAGAACCTACAGGACCCGGTCCTCATCGACACCGGCGACTCACAAACCAACGGTACACACCTGATACCAGAAGTAAACCCTATCGTAAATCAGAACCAAGCGGCCTTAACAGGAGCCAATCTTCTGCCGGTAAACAAATACTTCGACTACTTCACAGGAGCTCTTCCCGAGCCTCAGAAGGGACCAGACGTACTGTTGCCGCTAGGCAACACAGCACCGATTATCACCATGAGCAAAGCAAACACGACCATATCAAATTACCCGGTAACATTTAGCTCAAACAGCTTTACTGAAGTCGGCAAAATGCACAATCTCGGCATACAAGTGACAAACTCAAAAGCAGGCAAATTAGCATTAGATACCAGCGCTACAACAACACTGGCAGCAGAAACCGCAATACCAAACAACCTAGCCGCGGACCTAGGAAACGCAACAGCGGCAACTATCAACGAACTGCGGCTGGCATTCCAGCTACAGAAACTGTATGAACGAGATGCTCGAGGCGGTACGAGATATATTGAGATTATAAAATCTCATTTTGGAGTAACGTCTCCAGATGCCCGGCTTCAGAGACCTGAATACCTGGGCGGCGAACGAATCCCGATTAACATCGACCAGGTCATCCAAACATCTGGTACAATGGAAGGAACAACGCCGCAGGGCAACACTGGTGCCTATTCCCTTACAGGCAACCAGGGAAGCTATTTCAAACACTCTTTCGTAGAACACGGGTACGTGCTGGGGCTGGCGTGTGTACGAACCGAACACACCTATCAGCAGGGGCTGGAGAAAATCTGGAACCGGAAAAATCGATTTGATTTCTATTGGCCGGCTCTGGCAAACATCGGAGAACAGGCCATCCTAAACAAAGAAATCTACCTGCAGGGAAATAAAACCATAAACGAACAAGCCTTCGGCTATCAAGAAGCCTGGGCAGAATACCGGTATAAACCGAGCCGGGTAAGCTCGGCATTCCGAAGCAACGTCAACGGAAGCCTGGACGCGTGGCACTACGCGGACTATTACGAAGAACTGCCGAAACTTTCGGCAGAATGGATACAGGAAACCTACAAGAACGTAGACAGAACACTAGCCGTACAGTCCACACTGGAAGACCAGTACATTGCAGACTTCTGGTTTAAGTGCAAATGCACGCGGCCGATGCCTATCTACAGTATCCCTGGACTGATTGACCATCACTAAGGGGGAAACCAAGAATGGGATTCCTGGACTTTTTCAAGGGGGCATTTGCTACTGGAGCAAATTATCCCTCAAAGGATAACTGGAACGTCCAATATGAACAACAGATTGCTGACCGGGATTGGCAACGCAACCAGCAAGCTGCGCAGCAGGCGTTCATAAATGAGATGACCAGCGCACAAATGGCCATGAATTGGGATGCCCAGCAAGCTGCACTCAACCGCCAATTCCAACAAAGCAGCGCACAACAGGCCATGCAGTTCAGCGCCAGCGAAGCAGCCCTGAATCGCCAATGGCAAGAAGCCATAAATCAGAAGGCGATGAACTGGGATGCTCAGCAAGCTGAGATAAACCGTAACTGGCAGGCAGCTGAGGCGCAAGCGAACAGAGAATTCCAAACTGCATCTGCACAACAAGCCATGCAGTGGGAAGCCCAGCAAGCTGAGCTTCAGAGAAAGTACCAAACTGAGATGTCCAATACAAGCTATCAGAGGGCCGTAAATGACCTTAAAGCCGCTGGCCTTAATCCTATACTAGCCGCACTCAATCAGGGGGCTTCTACGCCCTCTGGGGCCATGGGAGGGGGCTTTGCGGCATCGGGGTCCATGGGCGGAGGTGCACAAGGGTCCGGATTCACCTCTTCTGGGTCAACCGGACAAGGTTTTTCAGCATCCGGGTCCCAGGGCCGCGGATACTCCGCAAGCGGTAAACAGGCGACCAGCGCGAAGGGCATCGTCAAAGACGGACTTGGTCTTCTGGGAGACATCATCAAGCTGTCGATTCACGAGCAACACCAGTCGAAGGCCGAGTTTGGGAAACTTCTCGCCGGCTTTATGGGCCGATGAGACTGTAATTTCTGTCACTCAGCTCCATTACAACAAGCTATAATGGAGCTGAGTGCAAATGGAGGACCAAAAATGCCATGCTATACGCCAATGATAGGATGGCGAAAGAAGGACGGTTCCGTGTATATATACGGGGACCTCCGGAACGAAAACTGGAAGACGGCGCCGGAATCACTTTTGAGTAAAGGGGTCAATCCCTACACGGACGAAAGAATTATCATACCGTGCGGCAAGTGTACCGGCTGCCGTCTCGAGTATTCGAAACAGTGGGCCGACAGATGTTACCTCGAAGCCAAAATATGGAAGGCAAACTACTGGCTTACTCTCACATACGACGAAGAACACATAAAGCACCTCCTGGTCCCTGCAGTGGATAAAAAGACAGGCGAAGTCATCAAAGTGGCAAGCCTGTACAAAAAAGACCTGCAAGACTTTATGAAGCGTATCCGGGAACGATGGAAAAGAGTACACAATAATCCCAATGTGAGATTCTACGCGTGCGGAGAATACGGGGAACAGAATCACCGACCTCACTTTCATGTCATCTTATTCAACTTTGTGATACCAGACCTAGAACTCATCGCAAACAAGAATGGATTCGCAGTATTCCAATCCGAGGAGGTCAGTAAAATATGGGGCATGGGAAATGTAACCATAAACCGAAATTCATGGCTGACGGCTGCCTATACCGCGCGCTACATGATGAAAAAGCGCAAAGGAAAATGGGCAAAACAGGAGTACGCAGAAGCCGGAATAAATCCGGAATTCTGCCTCTGCTCCAGAAAGCCTGGAATCGGATACGGGTACTATGAAGCGCACAAGGATGAAATATACAGCAAGGACGGTATCGCATATGCAAAAGCGAAAGGGGGCGCACAGACCAGAAAACCACCAAAGTATTTCGACAAGTTGTTTAAACTGGAAAATCCGGACAAATTTAAGGAGATACAGGCACTGCGCAAAGAGGTGGCAGAGCACCAGTTCAAATATCGACTTGTTGGAAAAACAACATTACCGCGAATAGAATATTATAAACTTGAGGAACAGGTTAAGCAGGACACTATAAAAGCACTCCAACGCAAGCTGTGACGTGAAGGAAGCCCCTGGGAGAAATCCCAGGGGCTTTGTGCTGGCCGCGCCGGCACCCTAAAGGGGCCCCCGACGCTTTTATGGCCAGCAGGCCAATAAGGAAAGGGACGAACCTTTACAAAAAATCGAAAAATAGTTGAAAAAACATAAAAAAATAATTAATGCAAAAAATTAAAAAAATGATATAATTAAGATAAAGAAAAGAAAGGAGATAAAAACAATGAAAAGCACGTACGTACTAATCGGCAGCATGATTGCACACGAGGGAATCGGAAGGCTGGTCGAAAAATTTATGACCAGACAGACAGAAGTGGCTTTCAGCCAAGAAGAAATGGAGGAGATAACAAGATGGTACGGCGATGACGCGCTAAAATGGGTAAGAACCTACAAGAAGGGAGAAACTGACTGGTACGAAGAAGTCTACGCATGGAAAACAAAAAACGGAGAAGTCAGACACAGCAAAAATCCAAAATACGCATTTGAAAAAATCATGGAGGAGAAATTTCGATGCAAATACAGGATATGATGATTAACATCACAAGGGCACGGGCCGATAAGGCATTCCGAGAAATGGACTACGAAGCATTCACAGCGCTTTGCAAACTGCTGGAAGACTTTGACAAAATCAAAACGGCATACGGGAAGGGAGACAAAAACAATGTTTAATCTAACCAACAAGCAAGCGAAGGTCCTGGACGAACTTATCATGATGGAGAAGGCCACAGAAACCAAAAACGCGTGGATTTCCTTCCGGCTACTTGCAAACGTCAGCGCGAAGGAATATGATAATATCAAGCAGGAAGGAGGTGATGACGATGGCATACAGACGTAAAGCAAGACGAGGGGACCACAGAATGTTTATGCGCACCGCAGGGACCACGAAGCAAATCAACATCACGCCTAAAATTATGCGAGGAGGTATCAGACTTTGAAAGGCTATCTGTACAGCATCTACGACACCAAACTACACCAGATTATCATGATGAGCATCCACCAAAACGACAAGGACGCCAGCGGAAATTTCCACAAAGCGACGAAGGAATTCGACGCACGGTCCCTGGTCCTCTGCCGGATGGCGGACATCGACACCGAGGAAAACGAACTCACAATATCAAAACAGGAGGTAGTCTCACGTGGAAAAAACAATCTCAAACACGCCAAGATTTTACAGCCGGCTGAATCTACCGGAACGAAAACCGACTCCAGCGGGAAGTGAATGGGCTGAAAAATGCGTCATTGACGTGGACACCGAAACCGGAGCGAAGGTTTTAAAAGTAGTCGGCCGGGAAAACATTTACGAGAAAATCCAGGAATGCCTGGAACCGACGAAAATCGAAAACATCATCCGGAGATTTGAAGAAGGGGACCCGACGGCACTGGGACACGAAAGCGGCATCTATGCCGACATCAGCGATATGCCGACAAACATCATCGAGGCGCAGAAGCGCATCCAGGACGTGCAGGCAAAATTCGCGTCGCTGCCTATCAACATCAAAGAAAAATTCGGAAACGACCCGACCGTTTTCATGGCGGAAATCCTTTCAGGGGAAGGATTGGAAAAGCTGAAGAACAAGGAACCTGAACCCAAGGAACCTGAACCAAAAGCGCAGGAGGGAACAAAAAATGAACCGAAACAGTAACAGCCGTTTCGCACAAGCTCCGCAGGTAGACATACAGCGGTCCACCTTTGACCGCTCCAGTGGGCACAAAACAACGTTTAATGCGGGCAAATTAGTGCCCATCTATGTGGACGAGGTTTTACCTGGGGACACTTTCGAAATGAAGACTTCGGCCATTATACGGGGAAGTACACCTATCTTCCCGGTCATGGACAACGCCAACCTGGACATTTACTTTTTCTTCGTACCAAACCGGCTAGTTTGGGACCACTGGAAAGAATTCAACGGCGAAAACACAACAAGCAAGTGGGAACAGACTATAGAATACAGCATTCCGCAGATGGCACCTCCATCTGGAAACGGAACTGTAGTCGGCTGGGAAAAAGGGACCCTGGCGGACTATATGGGCATTCCTACGCTAATAGGACCTGGGGCTCCACAGAACAATGCAAATTGGACCGTCAATCATCTTCCGTTTAGAGCATACTGTCTAATATGGAACGAATGGTTTCGGGACCAGAACCTACAGGACCCGGTCCTCATCGACACCGGCGACTCACAAACCAACGGTACACACCTGATACCAGAAGTAAACCCTATCGTAAATCAGAACCAAGCGGCCTTAACAGGAGCCAATCTTCTGCCGGTAAACAAATACTTCGACTACTTCACAGGAGCTCTTCCCGAGCCTCAGAAGGGACC
>ERZ1024469.26-NODE-26-length-9874-cov-8.835319_pt1 | contig 9874 bp, 6 predicted proteins | sample MGYA00520803_ERZ1024469 | MGnify/ENA primary metagenome ERZ1024469 (study PRJEB33242, sample SAMEA3444308) | Homo sapiens | biome: Host associated; feature: Gastrointestinal tract; material: Stool | place: Uganda | collected 2011-01-01 ... | reverse complement strand
ATACGAGATCACTGTGTGACTGGAGTTCAGACGTGTGCTCTTCCGATCTAGGATCAGTGGGATTTCATCAGAAATTTCGGGCAGGCAATAAGTGACTATAATGACAAAATATCCGGAATAAATATTGGTGATTTATACACGTCATCTCAAACGGCTGTAAACCTAAAGACTATTCTGGACGGTCTTGGTAATTTCGACTCCGGCGCAGTGGACAATTTCAAAATCGATCCGATCGGTCAGAAACTCAAAACATATTCGGAAAACGTGTCTGGTATTGATGCACAGAAAACGACAGCATCAATTGTTATCGCAACGAAGCTTGCAGCGTTCATCAACGGATTGTCATCCATCGATACAAGTGGAGTTGGCAGATTCACAGATTCAGTATCAACTCTTGGAGATACTCAGGTGGATAAATTCACAAATACGTTTAAAGACGCTGGTGACGAAACGAGTAAAGCCGGAAGTTCTCTCGTGACGTCTCTTGGCAAAGGTATATCTTCCAAGTCCCCAAGTCTTACACGTTCCGCATCAAGCATCATCACTGCAATTCTGCGAACTATCTCAGGTAAAACTCAGAATTTCAGAACCGTGGGAAGTACGTTAATGAATACTTTCGCCAATGGTTTAACAGCTCGTAGACCACAAGCCGTAGATGCGGCATCGAGAAGCGTTACCGCTGCTCTGAATGCGATACGAAATAACTTCAACGGTTTCAAAAGTGCCGGTATTTATCTTGGCGATGGTTTCGTACTGGGAATCAATGCCAGACAGAAACAGGCCTATGATGCTGGTTACGCACTTGGCATAAAAGCAAAACAGGGTGAAGCCAAAGCAACGGCAACTCATTCGCCGTCAGGAGAAATGATTAAAGCCGGTGAATATTTTGGCGATGGTCTGGTCATTGGTATCAATTCGAGAGAAAACGCTGCTGAGAAAGCTGGTGGTTCACTTGGAACGGTTGCTACTAAAGGCGTTTCTAACGCTATTAGCAGAGTTAGTGAATTGATCAGTTCTGGTATGGATTCGACACCTACAATTCGTCCTGTTATGGATTTAGGTAATGTCCAGACCGGTATCGATGCAATTAGCGGAATGTTCAACAATACATCGTTTGATGCATCGGCAAACATTGGCGCCATCGGTTCAATGATGGATGACAGACGTCAAAATGGAGTAAATGATGATGTTGTGAATGCAATCGAACGACTAAATAAAGGTCTTAGTGGTCTTAATAGACCATCTTATAACATCAATGGGGTTACGTATGATAACGGCAGCGAGATTTCCGAAGCTGTCGAAACACTCGTACGTGCCGCACGGATAGAAAGGAGGCGATAGGATTGGCCGCCAAAGCAAAGAAACAAAATAAACCAATTTTGAAGCCTATCAACATACAGGCAAATACCAGCAGGACGGTTTTTGTTCAGTGGACTTGGATAAAGAATACTGATACGAAAGAGTATACCGTCACTTGGCAGTACGGTACCGGACAGAATGTTTGGTTTGATGGATCCTCAAGTACAGTTAAACCGGTTGGTGATAATAAAGCAGTTCAGGTCAATACGTATACGGCTCCGGACAATGCGTTATATGTCAGAGTTCAAGTAAAGGCTACTGCGAATACCACAAAGAAGACTGTATCGACAGGCACAAAAGGTAAGACTAAAACTACCACGGTACCCAAATTTACGGCAGTGTCCTCCGGATGGAAAACATTGTCATTCAATACGGTGAAACCTGAACAGGCTGATATACCGTCCGTAACGGTGAACGAGTTCAATAAATTTCAGTTGGACATCACCCTCGCCAACCTGGATCCATTGTGGACTGCTCAATATGTACAGTTCAAGGTTGTAATTGATGATTCGCCTCTGGCTGATAACAAAGAATCCAATACAATACCGATCACATGGGTAAACGGTAAAGGGAACGTAACCTGGACGTACATCATGAGTCCGGGACATCGGTATAAAGTCTGTTGTCGTGGAAAGCGAAAAGCCCAGAGTGACGATGAATCCGATTATGGCTACTGGTCTGATTATACAGACAATTTCTATTCGCCTCCGGAGATTCCTCTCCAAATGCCTTTGCTTGTTGCGAAGTCAAAGACCTCGTTGCAGATTGAATGGGCGAGCGTATCCAATTGTACTGGATATGACATTCAGTATGCTACAAAGAGGGAGTATCTGGAGAACAATTCAAACGAAGCACAAAGCGTATCAACCGAAGGAACTGGCACTACTTACATCTTAACCGGACTGGAGTCTGGTCAGGAGTATTTTGTAAGGGTCAGAGCGAAAAACAGCGCTGGTGAATCTGGTTGGTCATATATCGCATCAAGGATTCTTGGGAAAGATCCTGCGGCACCGACAACGTGGTCCTCCTCAACTACCGGAATGGTTGGGGAGGATATTTTGTTGTATTGGGTTCATAACGCACAGGATGGTTCAAGTCAGACAAAAGCTGAGTTGGAATTAACCATTGATGGCGTAGTGCAGCCAGCCATAACAGTCCCGAATAACCGTGGAGAAGACGATAAAGATAAGACAAGTGTCTACACCCTTACTACAAACACATACAGTGAGGGTGTGAAGATTAAATGGCGTGTCCGGACTGCAGGTATCACCGACACGTATGGAGAATGGTCCGTATCAAGAGAAATCAATATCTATGCGAAGCCGACCATGATCCTGACACTTTATGACAGTCAAAATACTGGGATCAACACAATTGTCGAATTACCATTTCACGTGAAAGCCGTAACTGGTCCAAACACACAGGCACCAATCGGATATTACGTCTCGATAACAGCAAAGACATCCTATGTTGTTTCCGACTATGCGGGAAATGACAAAAATGTTTCTGCAGGCGATGAGGTTTACGGAAAATACTTTGACATCACGACAGTTCTTGACATCCCAATTTCCGCTGGAGATGTAAACCTGGAGATTGGGGAAGAGTATACATTATCTGTTACTGCATCTCTTAACTCTGGACTGACTGTAGAGTCGTCTGTATCTATAACTGTGGATTGGTCAGACGAGGGTGAATATATTCCGGATGCCAGTGATCTTACATATCTCCCAGACGAGTATGCAATGCTCATCCATGCTTACTGTACAGACGACGATGACGCTCCTGTTGATGGTGTCATTCTTTCTGTGTACAGAATCGAACCTAATGGGGATTTGGTTGAGATAGGATCAAATCTTGCAAATGGAACAACGGTTCTGGATCCACACCCGTCATTGAATTATGCAAGCTATCGTATCGTGGCGATTAATTCAACAACCGGCGTTGTCGGATATGTGGATATGTTTCCTTATGAAATAGGTGAGGAAGCGGCGATCATTCAGTGGAATGAGAAATGGCCGGTGTCGGTGGAATACGACGAGCATGGCGATCTGACAATTTATGAGGAACTCCAATATGCGGATACATTAGTGCTTCCTTATAACCTGGATGTTTCGGAAAAGTCGAGTCCGGACGTTTCCTTGGTGAAGTACATCGGACGTAAGTATCCGGTAAGTTATTATGGCACTCAGCTTGGAGACGCACAGTCCTGGAAACTGGATATTGTGCGAGATGACATCAACACGTTGAACATGCTCAGAAGATTGAAAGACTATCAGGGCGATGTATATGTTCGAGAACCATCCGGAAGCGGATGCTGGGCAAACATCACCGTATCGTTTAGTCAGACTCATTGTGAAACAACGATTCCGGTAACAATCGAAATCACACGAGTAGAAGGAGGTAAGTAATATGCCTGATTGGACAAAACCAATGTCGCAAACCTTTGAATACTACGTGGTCGATCCCGGAACCTGGAAGAATAAAACACGTCTAACAACCATCAAGACTTGTACGATCGAACGAGACTCAAGTGCTGATACGCTCGGGTCCGCAAGCATTGAACTAACGGACAATAACAATGAGTTTTCAAACATAGTCGGAAGGAATCGGGAATGTTATGTCCGGGTATACCTTGTGACCGGTCAAAATGGAATTTCTGAGAAGTTTCCGTTGGGGACATTCCTCATCCAAAGTACATCTACAAGCTTTGATGGGATGGTTAAAACGACACCCATCGAAGCATATACACCATTACTTGAGATGAAAGATGTACCACCGCCTATCGGATATTCAATTCTGAAAGGTGCAAACATCATGACAAATGCTTACCGAATCGTAAGGGAGCACACTCGGGCACCGGTGGTAGAGCCGACATGTTCTGAAACGCTGTATTCCGATTTCGTTGCCGAGGAGAGTGACACATGGCTTTCCTACACAAAAGATCTCGTCGCAAATGCAAAATATGAATTAGGCCTCGATGAATTGAGCCGTATCTTGTTCTTACCAGTTCAGGATACGGCTTCTTTACAGCCTGTCACAACATTCGATGACGATAATAGCTCAATTCTATATCCGGAAATCAGCACAAGTCATGATCTGTATGGAATCCCGAATGTGGTGGAAGTTGTGTACTCAAAGAATAACGAGAACTATTCAGCTCGTGTAGTAAACGATGATCCCAATAGCCCGATATCTGTCCAGAACCGTGGGCGGGAAATTGTTTATCGAGAGACAAATACAGATTTCGCTGGGACACCAACCAATCTTCAGATACAAAAATATGCAGAAGGACTTTTGAAGAGTAAATCATCTGTGGAATTTACAGTTTCATATTCGCATGGTTATTGTCCTGTGAGGGTTGGCGATTGCGTTCGATTGAACTATGAACGAGCCGGTATTGTTAATGTAAAAGCCAAAGTCATAAGCCAATCGATATCATGTACCCCTGGATGCAAAGTAACAGAAAAAGCAGTTTATACGGAACGGTTTTGGGGGTGATGAGATATGGGCTTACCAGTGGATTTAATATCCGAATTTGTTAAGATAACGAACGATAAAACCGAAAAGAGGCAGGAAAGTACATTATACGGCACCGCCAAAATTGTAGGAGATCAGGTCTTCGTCAAATTTGATGGTGCCGATGTTCTTACTCCGGCTGTTACAACGGTTACTGCAAAAGACGGAGAAAGAGTCTCCATCCTTTTAAAGAATCATACGGCTTTAATCACTGGCAATATGACAGCACCCTCAGCGAGAAATGAGGACGTTGTTGAACTTACTGCGGCGATTGGCAAATTTGACGTTTTAATAGCGGACAAAGCAAGTATCAGCGATCTTGAGGTAGAGAGAGGTCGCATCGATACTCTTGTGTCAGAAAATGTAACTATCAAGGGAGATCTTAATGCTAGTATAGGTCATATCGGAGAACTCGAGACTGATAACGCCACCATTAAGGAAACCTTAACGGCTCAAAATGGTGATATTGAAAATCTGAAAACCAAAAAACTGGATGCTGAAACTGCTGAAATTACATACGCAAAAACTGAAGATCTTAAAGCTTCAAATGCTGAGATATACAATCTTCAAACGGCATATGGTAATTTTGAAAATTTGACATCTGAAAAGTTTACGTCTTATGACGCCAGCATAAAAAAGCTGACTTCCGATATTGGTGAGATAGAAGAGCTGCAGGCTGGTTATGCAACAATTGGTACAGTTGAAGCAATCGATGCTAAAATCAAGGTAATTGAAAACGATTATCTTAAAACTGGTGACTTGGAAGCCGGGTATGCCAAAATTGATTTCTCCAATGTAAACGTGGAGTGGATTGAGGACGGTAAGATCAAAAATGGCGCTATTGGCTCAGCAGCGATCCACGATGGTGCAATAACAAACGCAAAAATTGCTGATGCAACAATCGAAGCGGCGAAGATTAAATCTGTCGATGCTGATAACGTTACAGTTGGTACGCTTAAAACTGATCGGCTTCTTATTGCAGATGGCGAGGGTGGATATTCTGTTGTTAAGGCTATAAACATGGCGAATGGAGTAGCTGAAGCAGATGCGAACGGCACGAAGATCGAGGCTGGATCCATAGAAGTAATAGACCTATCTGCTTTCCAGGCAAAAATAGCAGGATTTGATATGAGTAATTCAGCTATTTATAGCGGAAAAGAATCCATCAATGATGCACACAGCGGAATTTATATTTCAACGACTGGGTTTGGTATGGGTGATGCCTCACTAACCGGTTCTAATGAATCGCCATTGCAAGCATACCCCGACGGAAGCTTTAAGCTTGTTGGAAAAAATGGAAGTTTCGACTTTAATGGCGTTCTTGGCAAATTGGAGATAGATGCATCGAAGATCCTGCTCAATTCAAAAGCTGTGGCTACGGAAGAGTCCGTTACTGAAGTTGGCGACAGAGTCGCAACCGCAACGAGCCAGATTGAGCAGAATGCAAACGAGATCGTACTTCGGGTGAAAAGATCCGAGTTCGACGATTTGTCTAGTTCGGTTGAGCAAATTAACTCGTTTATTTCAGACTTTCAGGGATGGCAGTACCGATGGGATAGAATCCTTAACGGTTCAAGTGCATCTCCTGAAACTCACACGGATTACATTTCATTCGTGGATGGTGATATCATTCTTGGCGAATCGTCAAGTAAGCTGAAACTCAAATTGTCAAATGATTCGATTCAGTTTAAGGGTGGTGACAGTAATTCTGAGATAACACCGGACCCTGACACTACCGCATGGATTACTGGGAGAAAGTTCAATATTGGAGCCGGTGAGATACATAAGTTGTTGAAAATCGGACGATTGCAGTTTGTTCCGAGACGAAATGGAAATATGTCATTGATTCTAGCATAAAGGAGGTGGTCGTATGGGGGTGTACCGATTAGCGGTCGACACGTCTGTTTCATACGTAACAGACACGACATATACGTTTGATGTTCAATCTATGGGGGATGTAACTGGATGCACGTACACAATCATTTGCTTGTTTCCAGACCCCCAAAACCCAACCGATCTTACAAATCCGTTGTATAAAGTAAAACTTGTTGAAAACGCTACCGCAGATAGTTTTAAATGGTCGCCCACCAGCAGCGAGTTCGGACCTTTAATGCCAAATTCAGCATCATGCCTTGTTGGTTTTCAGGTCGGCACTACTTCATCAGATGGGGTCACTTCATACGGAGGAAGAGTAGAGTACCTCACGCTAAAAATGAATCCTGCGAAAAGGCCGAATGTTGTGAATGTCAAAATGGAATTGACTGATACTTTTCAAGAGAAGAGTTTGTCCAATGTGACTGAGCATAAACTATCTTTTGATGTTTACGGTACATATGGAGCATCCCAAAATATTACAGTTGAGGTTGATGGAAAGGTTTTCTCTAAAAAGATTGATTCATCTGGAAATGGAACCAAAGAGTCGGTTTCCTTTGATCTCAAAACTTTGAATTCTACATCCGAGGACGGAGAAGCAAAGACTATTAGCATCAAAGCAGTGGACTCGAGAGGAATGATTGGTAAAAATTCGGCATCTGTTTTGGTATACAAATATAGTTATCCAACACCATCGTCTGATACTCATGTAGCGTGGGGTGAGGGCGACGATATTGATAAACCATATTTGACTTTCGGATGCACTTTTCAGGAAAATGTAGCTGGCGTGGCAAATAGCATGGTGTCGATCAATGTATATTTGAATAACTTGACTACTGTGTTAGTTGACGTGTTGGGACATCCATCACCGAACGTCATCCCAGGGACTTACGATATAGGAGAGTCATATGTTTTCCGTGTCGAATTTACTGATAAGGTGGGGACGACAGTCGGTTATTACGATTTGATGCGACAACTTGTCGTCATGGATACATCCGCTGATGGAAACATGGTTAGCTTTTTTCAAGCGGCATCAAATTCGGCTAATGGTACGAAATTTGGTATATTTGCGGATAAAACACAGATCGGGGATAATGACAAAAGACATGTCATTTTAGATTCAGATGGCGTAGCATTTTACGCCAATACTGATACCGATTCGAGATTAGCTGCAAGTATTAGTGTTGGGTATAATGACGACGGTACCGCAAAAACACCTCTATTATCGGCGTATACTTTCGGTAAACGAAAAACCAACACTGTCGAAAGAAGTTTCTCTTTTGTCGAGGGAGATGGAAATGAAGCTAGCGGATATGCGTCTCATGCCGGAGGACAAGGATCTATCGCACATGGTATGCTTTCGTATGCCTTTGGCGATGGGGTTGTATCATATCAAAATGGTCATTTTGCAGTCGGGAGTTACAATGTAAGCGATAAAAATGACACAACCGGAGCTAAGAAAATATTTTCAGTTGGCAACGGCGCAAACAACGACAATCGAAGCGATGCTTTTGCTGTGAAAAATAGTGGTGATGTTGTTGTGCAAAAGGATTTGTCTGCAGCAACAGCGTCAATTAGTGGTTCTATAACTGCGAATACCGTATATACAGACAATTGGTTTCGATCAAAAGGATCTACTGGATGGTATAGCGAAGACCATGGCGGCGGTTGGTACATGATAGACGATCAGTGGATTCGAGCCTACAATAATAAATACATTTTCACCGGCGGAATAATTCAGACAGGGGCAGAATTTAGCTCGTGCAAAACTCGTGACTGGAGATTCGGATGTGGAACCGGAACAGGCGATGAAAATCAGTTCGGCTTTTATGATACAACTTATGGACTGCATTGCACAATCGTTGGTTCCGATCATTCATTCAGACTTAACGGCGAATATTGGTGCAACCGTTCCGGGGCTAGCTGGGCATTTGGAAGTGTAACGGGAACAGGTGATGCACATCTATTCAGCTTTTATGATGTCAATACGAACCTAGTTCCATTATCGATAGCTGGTGCTACAGGAGATATATATGTTGGACAAAATAGGAGTGGTGCCAATGTTGGTATTATAATCGGACCAATGGCTGCCGGAAATAGAGCATATCTCTATAGCAGCGCCGATTATCCTGGGGCTCTTTGGATCCAGACAAGGTATAACGGAAACTGGGTGTGGTATAGCTTGGCGCAGGCATGTTCTAAAGCGTTGTCTGATATTCGTTTGAAAACTGACATAAAAGAACCAGAAGTTGCTAACGCCATGGATGTGATAAACACTATGCAGCTCCATTCTTTCACAAGAAAAGATTCTCATGAAAAATATAGAATCGGTTTCATCGCCGATGAATTGGAGCAAATTGATCCTACGCTTACTGATGGTGGAGGAGAGGTTGACGGACATCCATACTACAAATCAGTAAATGAATTGCAAGTGACAGCATACGTTGTAAAAGCATTGCAAGAATTAAACGAGGAATTAAATAAGGTCAAAAAGGAACTTTCAAGTATAAGGAGGGCAAAATAAAGATGAAAAAAGTAGTTGCAAAAAAGCCAGTAACAGTTACCAAACCAACTCTTGTTGCAAGAAAAGAATTTGCAGACAATCTCATTAAACTTATTAATGATTCAGGTCTGCCATTGGTTGTTATACAGCCAATCATGGATGATGTAGCTGAAAATGTTCGTAATACATTAACTCAGCAGTATCTGAACGAAAAAGCTACATATGAAAAAGCACTTGAAGAATCTAAAAAAGAGGCGGATGCTGAATCCGCAGAAAGCGAGGCGTAAATATGGATTTTACTAAAATTTTAACAGATCATTATGCAGTTGTGGTCGTGTTGGCTTGTCTTATTTTGGGATATTTGATCAAGCACACCACTTTCTTGAAAAAAATTCCAAATAATGATATTCCGGCAATCTTAGCTGTTGTCGGGGCGGTCCTCAATTGTGTGGTTAATGGACCAGGCATTGAGATGGTTGTCTATGGAGCATTTATGGGACTGACTTCAACTGGTTTGCACCAGGCATTTAAATCATTTATAGAAGGAAAATCCACTGAGGAGGACGCTGCCAGATCGGAAGAGCGTCGTGTAGGGAAAGAGGGTAGATCTCGGGGGTCGCCGTA
>ERZ1024469.25-NODE-25-length-10205-cov-9.463842_pt1 | contig 10205 bp, 5 predicted proteins | sample MGYA00520803_ERZ1024469 | MGnify/ENA primary metagenome ERZ1024469 (study PRJEB33242, sample SAMEA3444308) | Homo sapiens | biome: Host associated; feature: Gastrointestinal tract; material: Stool | place: Uganda | collected 2011-01-01 ... | reverse complement strand
CGGTAGCGGTAAAGGCGAACTTGCCGAAAGAATCCGTAAAAATATGAAATCACTAGGTTTCACAGACCGTGGAACTAAGACAACAAGTGGACTGTATTTTTTAAATCACACGAAAGCACCGGCAATATTGCTTGAAATATGCTTCGTGGATGATAAGGACGATTATAACCTATACACAAAGCTTGGTTATCAAAAGATTTCACAAGTTATTGCATCTGCAATTATGAACAAATCAATATCGGAGGAAAGTAGAATGAATGGATTAGCTAATAGTGCCGCAAGTGATGGCAACTGGTATTACTACAATAATGGCTCGATAGATAAAAACTATACCGGCTTTGCACAAAATAAAAATGGATGGTTTTGGATTAAAACTGGAAAAGTCGATTTTACTGTCAATGGATTAAAGGACAGGGTAATTAATGGTGTGCGCCATTGGTATTATGTTAAAGCCGGAAAAGTCGATTTTACGCATTGTGGACTTGTACATAAACCGATATCAGAGGGCGATAGATGGTGGTATGTCCGTAAAGGCGAGGTTGATTTCAACTACACAGGGTTCGCAGCAAATGATGGCGGCATATGGTACGTTAAGAATGGTTGCATTGATTTTAGCCAAACAGGCGAAATTAAAATCAAAATAAGTAAAAACAAAGTATGTTAACACGAAAAAAGTCGGAGATGAAATATTCTCCGGCTTTTTTCGTATGCAGAGGTACAGAACATGGCAGAAACACTCGAACTTCAAATCAAGACAACCGCAGATCAAGCCGCAAAATCCATTGGAAACCTTGAGAACAAATTGCGTTCTCTTGGCAGTGCATTATCGTCAATTAATGGTTCGAATCTTCATAATTTTTCAAGTGGGCTAAGTGAACTTTCAAAATCCGTGCGTGGCTTAAGTAGTATTGATACTAGAACGTTCAGTAAAGTTGCTCAAAATATGCAAAAACTTGGCAACCTTGATACTGCAAGACTTGTCAGTTCGGCTGCGGCACTTGGTAATATGTCTAAACAGTTAGCTTCTTTTGCCGGAATCTCTAAACAAAGTGACAACATAGTACAGGTAACTAAGGCAATAAGCAAACTCGGTTCAAAATCAGCCGGAAATGCCGCAAATAACATACGTGAATTAGGTACAGCGTTAAAGCAAACATTAACCACTTTATCAACTGCACCTACAGTCAGCAAGAATATAATCGAAATGACAAATGCACTTGCTAGACTGGCAAGTCAAGGCTCAAAAGTACAGAGCGCAAGCAAAGGCATAACAAGCACATTTAACAACATATCTACACAGTCAGAGGGGCTTAAAAGCAAATTAAGTGGATTATCTAAATCAACAAGCTCAACCAGTGGTGGATTCAAAAGTTTGGCGAGTACACTAGGCAAATTCTACGCAACTTATTGGTTGATAATTCGTGCAACAAGTAAGCTACGTGACGCAGTAGATTTGTCCAGTCAATTGACAGAGGTACAAAACGTAGTAGATACAACGTTTGGCAACATGGCAGGCAAACTTGATGATTTTACAGAAACGTCAATTCAAGACTTTGGAATGTCGGAATTAACCGCAAAGCAAACTGCCAGTAGATTTCAAGCAATGGGTTCAGCGATGGGAATTAGTTCTGCTCAAGTCGCAAATGGTACGAAACTGATTAATGACAAACTGGCGGAGACAAAAGACACAGCATATAGTTCAACCCAAAGTCTTGCTGATATGTCACTTAACTTGACTAAATTAACAGCTGATATTGCATCATTTTACGATAAAGACCAAGCAGATGTCGCAGAAGATTTATCGGCAATTTATACCGGTATGGTAGTACCGCTTCGTAAATATGGACTTGATTTAACACAAGCTACACTTTCAGAGTGGGCTATGGCTAATGGACTTGACAGTGATGTTAAGTCGATGACGCAAGCTGAAAAAACAATGTTGCGTTATCAGTATGTTATGGCTAATACAACAGCCGCACAAGGCGATTTTGCTAAGACAGCCGATACATGGGCTAACTCTGTCAGAACCTTAAAGCAAGAGTTTCAAGCGTGGGGAAGTATTATTGGTGGCACGATAATCAACGCTTTTAAACCACTTGTACACACGCTTAATGCGGTCATGTTAAAAGTTATTAGTTTTACTCAAACTGTAGCAAATGCACTTGGAGCAATCTTCGGTTGGACTGTCGAGATTAGTGGTGCTGGAGCGTTAGATGATTCTATGAGTGACGCCGCAGATAGTGCCGGAGACGTTGCAGATAGCACCGGAGACGCCGCCAAAAATGTTAAAGACATGGTAAACGGCGCACGTAAGTTTGATGAGCTGAATATTATCAGTCTTAACAAAGATAGTGGCAAAGGCAAAGATAGCGGCGGCGGTAGTGGCGCAGGAGCCGGAGGCGGCACAAAGTCTGCACTTAAAAAAGTAGATGGACTTGTTGAAAAATACAAATCATCAATTAAAAATCTTTATGATTTAGGTGCATATATCGGAAAGGCGATCACGGATTCATTAAATTCAATCAATTGGCAATCTGTATATAGTGCGGCTGATAATTTTGGTACAGGACTTGCAGAATTTTTAAATGGTCTGATCTCGCCGGAATTATTCGGCGCACTGGGAAGAACAATAGCCGGAGCACTCAATACAGTATTACACTTCCTTGATTCGTTTGGCACAACATTTGACTGGACTAATTTTGGTGTGTCTATTGCCACGGGAATTAATGAATTTTTCACTACTTTTGATTTTGCACTTCTTGGAGAAACTATATCTACTTGGATTATAGGCATAGAGGATACAATAATTGCTTTCCTCGATACTGTGGATTGGGAACTGATACCGCACAAAATTGTTGAGTTCTTGACAGCTGTTGACTGGGTTGGAATTTTAAGTGGACTCGCAGAATTAGTGTGGAGTGCATTTAATGCTGCACTCGAACTGACATACGGAACACTTGACGCTATAACTGGCGGTAACTTAAGTAAACTGTTAGGCGTTAAGGATTTTGACGATTTAGCAAACAAAGTGGCAGATAAACTATCCCCAGCGTTTGAATTCTTGTCTCAAGAAGTTTTGCCGGACGTTAAGCAAGGCTTTTCAAATTTACTTAATGCATTTAAGCCACTGGGAGAATTTATTTCCGGAGCATTTAGTTCTGCTTGGAATGTGATTCTTAAGCCGGCATTACAGTTTATGGGTAACACTGCAATACCGCTACTGGTTGATGTATTAACAGGATTGTATCGTAATGTCTTAAAACCTATATCAGGGTTGCTTGGCGGAGTGTTGTCAGACGCAATAAAGGGGCTGTCTGATATGCTTAGTGAAATATACTACGATGTCCTATTGCCTTTTGGTAAATTTTTAAAAGACAATTTTGAGGAAGAATTTGTAATTTTAGGCGAGTTTTTCAGTGGAACGTTAATTCCTATAATTGGTGGACTTATTGATATATTTAGTGACCTTTATGAAAACATCCTAAAGCCAATTATAAGCTTTATTGGTGGAAGCTTTGTAACTACAGTTAAATTAAAAGTGGGTGCAATCTCGAAAATTATTGAAGGAGTAAAGACCACTTTTTCAGGGATTGTGCAATTTATAACTGGAGTATTGTCCGGCAATTGGAAGTCGGCATGGGAGGGAATTCAAAAGATTTTCGAGGGCATATGGAAAGCAATATGTGGCAAAGTTGGACTTAATTTTGCGCCGGTTATTGTTTTCTTTAAAAATATTGGAAAAACATTAGCCAAAATAACAGATTTAGCCCCACTTAAAAATGTGTTTAAAAATGCAAAAAACGCAATCATTGACATAATTAATAATGCAATCGACTTGCTTAACAGAATACCGTTGGTAGACATACCAAAGATTGCCAAAGACACAGAAGATGAGGTAGAAGATAGTACCGATAACATAAAGGACGATTTTGATGATGTGGGAGATACTGCATCATCAGTTGTATCCGGAATCGGGGGAGTATTAGATGTTGCACAAACGGATTTAAGCAACACTGCAAAATCATCATCTAACCTTAGCAACACGGCGCAAACTTCTGCTAACAATACAGCAAAATCATTTGCAAATATGGGAACAAACGTTGGTGGTTCACTTTCAAGCGTCAATGGAAATATCGGTGGAACAAAAGGCAGTTTTGATTCGCTTGCAACCACAGCCGGAGCTACCAGCACAAGTGTATCTGGTTCAATCGGAGGTATGAAGAAGAGTTCAAACTCTGATATGTACTCTATGTACAACAGTGCAAATGGACTTAATGGCTCAATTGGCGGACTTGCAACCACAGCCGGAACTACCAGTACAAGCGTAGCCGGTTCGATTGGCGGCATGAAAAAGAGTTCAAACGCAAGCTTATATTCTACTTATAACAACGTAAACGGACTTAACGGCTCAATCGGTGGACTTGCAACCACAGCCGGAAGTGCTACTGCAAGCGTAGCCGGTTCAATTGGCGGCATGAAAAAGAACTCAAATCCGAATTTAGTTTCTGTTTATAATAACGTAAACGGAGTGACAGGAACATTAATTACTATGCAAGGCTACACGAAAACACCATTCAGTGTAAAAATACATGAAAGCGGCGTGAACGATGTAACAAATGCAGTTTCAAGTTTGGCAATTTCTTTGGCGAATGTTTTTGAATATAGTGGAAAAACATTGACTTTAAAATCAACTATAGACGCAGCGGCAAGCGGCGCTATTGCAGGTTCAGTATTGGTAAAAGGTTATGCAACCGGCGGTTATCCCGACCAGTACAGTATGTTTATGGCAGGCGAGAACGGCAAAGCAGAAATGCTCGGAACTGTCGGCGGTAGGACTGCTGTTGCCGGTGGTGCAGAGATAACTGGTATCAGAGAAGCTATACTCGACACAGCACAGCAACAAATAGCATATATGGGGCAAGAAATTGAACTATTGACCGGAATCCTAAATAAGCAGTATGGAATATCAAAGTCTGATATAGGCAAGGCAAGTAGAGACTATGCAAAAGATTACAAAAATAGAACAGGACGTGACGCATATGCGTTTTAGAGGATGGCTTCGGCTGTCCTCTTTTTATTGGAGGTAAGAAAATGGCTTACGCAGGATATTTGTTAAAAATTGGAGATTACACAATCCCTAAAAAATTCTTTAAGCCACAAAGTTATAGTCCGTATGTGAATATGCAGGATGTTGAGGACTATACAGACGCAAACGGATACTTACATCGAAATCCAGTTGAACTGAAAGCAAGTAAAGTTGAGTTTGAGACTCCGGCAATGCTTACACAGACAGACTTGAATGAACTGTTAGGCAACATTCGGGAAAATATAATTGGAGAAGCCGGAAGAGAATTATATTTTACGGCTTACATACCGGAATACGATGATTACGTTACACAAAAAGGCTACTTGGCTGACTTTAAGCCGCAAATGTATTATGCGGACAACACAACGATTAAATATAATTCAATCAAATTCTCTGTGATAGGTGGTGTATACGATGGTTGATTATGAGTTAAACAGCTTATTTAAAAAAGACGGAATAGACAAACAGTTAATAATTCAGACAGATGACAAGAAAGTAACCATAACAAACACCGAGCTACATCAAGAAAAGTTTGAATTGACAGAAAGTTTATGTTCTGAATCAGAACTTGCGTTCGGTTCATGCGAAGCGAGTTCGATTAAATTCACAATGTCGAATGTGTTTACATCACTTAAAGACAAATGGATTACAGTCACAATGTCTCTTAACGGCAGCACTGATAAGCCGTTTCAGTTTGGACATTACAAGGTTTATTCCGATAAGCCTACGGCGGACAGAACGCAACGTGACGTAGTGGCATATGACGCACTATACGACATAATTAATGCTAATGTTATGGGTTGGTATGATTCTGTGTTGCCTAACCTTGATTCGACAATCACATTAAAGAATTTCAGAGACAGTTTTTTTGAACATTTTGGAGTGACACAAAAAGATATTACATTACCAAATGATTCTATGGTCATCAAGCGATCACTTGATAAAGAAACTGGAAATGTTCAGACCAACGTATTAAGCGGTAGCACAGTAATTAAAGCCATTTGCGAAATTAACGGATGTTTTGGACACATTAACAGGCAGGGGCAATTCGAATATATCTTCTTAAAACAAGATATTCAAGGACTGTACCCTGCGAACGACCTTTATCCGGCAGATAATCTTTACCCAAAATCGCCGGATTCTTACAGAATCAATAAGTCAGATTACATAACAGCAGATTATGAGGACTACATTGTTGAACCGATTACAAAGCTTCAAATACGTTCATCTAATAGCGATGTAGGTACGATCATTGGCAATGGAAGCAACTCATATATTATCGAAAATATATGCTGACATACCAAAAAACAGCCGATGAAATGCAGACAATTGCACAAAACATCTACAACAAAATATCCAAAATCCGATACAGACCTTTTACGGCAGATTTGCGTGGGAACCCATGTCTAGAAGTTGGAGACGCAATAAGGATTTTAACAAAAAATGCCATAGTTGAATCTTACGTTTTAGAACGTGATTTTAAGGGCATACAAGCACTTAGAGACAGCTTTAGTTCTGTGGGGGAGCAATACTACAGTGAAAAAGTAAACAGCACACAAACAAGCATAAAACAGCTTGAAAACAGAAGTAATAAACTTGAAAGAACTATAGAGGAAACAAAATCTACAATAACGGATGTTGAAAATGATTTATCTTCACAGATTAAACAGACTGCTGAAAGTATAACAACCGAAGTGTCTAAAAAAGTCGGTAATGATGAAATTATATCGAAGATTAATCAATCAGCAGAAGCCGTGACGATTGAAGCAAACAAAATCAACTTGAAAGGTACTATTGTAGTAGGAGATTTAGCCGAAAATAGCGGTATTGCAAAAAGCGGCGATATTCCAACAAACAACAACCAACTTGTGAATGGAGCGGGGTATCAGACATCTAACGATGTGACAGTTATAACTAAGAATACTGTAACGACAGAATATGTCAATGCACTTAACGTTAAAGCAGGAAGTGTTGACGCAGAAAACATCACAGGTACTACTATAAGCGGTAAAACAATTACTGGTGCGGCAGGAAAATTTACACGGAGTTTCGAAGTCGATAATGATTTTTTAAGAATAGACGCAAGCAGGGGGAAAGTATTAATTGCACCGAAAGTTAGTGGATACGAGTTCCCTGCCGGAAAAGCCTTGACGTTAGATGTGGCAATAGACGACCCGGTGAGTTCATCTGAAATAATCTTGGGTGTTGATACTATAAAAACCAATTACATATCTTCTGACGCTGCAAAGATAGCCGGAACTGATATACAAAAGGTAATTATGCTAAGGAGCCAAAAAAGGATAGGCTTATCACTTGCTGCAGGAGCAGACACAAGCGTTAAGTTTTCAGATTTACCAACAGTTAGCGGATATACAAGGCTTTTAGCCACTTCAACGATAAGCGGAACGATGTCAAGCTTCATGAACCACTACCAAACAGGATTTGATGCAGGCGCAACAGTTATAAGAGTCAAGAATTTATCTACACAAGCTTTTAGCGGAACAATAGAGGTTACGTGTCTCTATGTCAAAGATGGATTTTTTAAAGAGCAAAGGACGGGAATGTAAATGAATAAAGCACATGAAAATATTAACTGGGAAAATTATCCAAGTGATAACACAGCCTTAAATGCTGAAAATTTAAACAAAATGGATGTTGCGATTGATAACATTGATAATCGAGTAGTATCACTTGATTCAAGTAAAGCAACAAAAACAGAGGTCTCGACACTCGTAGCAGATGTAAGTTTTGAAGAATCAACCGGAATAATCACAGTTACAAAAAAGAATGGCTCAAAAATTACCATTGACACGCAAATGGAAAAAATAGCGGTCAACTTTAGTTACGATAGAATTACACAGCAGATAATCCTTACATTAATAGACGGAGCAAAACAGTATATTGACTTATCAGCTTTAATTACTCAATATGAGTTTGTTGACAGTGACACAATAGCTTTTTCCATTGACAGCAACGGAGGAGTAACTGCAAAAATTAAAGAGGGTAGTATCACGGAAGAATACCTCGAGCAAAATTACTTGTCAAACATAAAAGTGGAAGTTGAAAAAACTGCTACCAACGCCAAGACAGCAAGTGAAGCTGCCGCAAGCGCAACGGCAAGTAAGACTGCCGCCGCCGCATCTGAAAAAAACGCAAAGACAAGCGAGATAAACGCTGCAAATGCAAGCGACAGTGCAACGCAAAGTGCAGAATCAGCAAATGATTCAATGACCGCCGCCGCCGCAAGCCAAGAATCTGCAAGTACAAGTGCCGTAAATGCAAAAGCAAGTGAGGACGCCGCTTCGACATCTGCGACAAATGCAAAAGCAAGCGAAACCGCCGCCGCAAATTCAGCTAAGACCATTGCCGGAAAAGCAGAAGCCGCAAGCGCAAGCGCAACAAACGCAAAGGCAAGCGAGACGAACGCTTCGACATCTGCCACAAAGGCTCAAAGCTATGCAGTAGGTGGCACTGGTACAAGAACCAATGAAGATACAGACAACGCAAAATATTATAGTCAACAGGCAACGAATAAAGCGTCAGACGCTTTAACATCTGCGGCAAATGCAAAGGCAAGCGAGACGAACGCCGCCACGAGCGCCAAAACAGCTACGGACAAAGCGAGCACTGCTTCGGCAAGTGCGATCACGGCAAGCAATAAAGCAACATCTGCCAGTAATTCCGCAAACGCCGCCGCCGCAAGTCAAGAACTGGCGAGTACGAGTGAAAGTAATGCCGCTTCAAGTGCTACTTTAGCGTATAATTATGCAGTAGGAGAGAGCAATTCGGCAAAATACTATGCAGAACAGGCTAAGGCGGTATCAGAATCACTAAAAGGCGGTCTTAAGCCAATGGGAACAGTTACATTTGCTAATTTACCAACATTATCAAGTGCGTCTGCCGGAGATATGTACAATGTGTCAACATCATTCACGACAACATCAAGTTTCAAAGAGGGTGCAGGAAACATTATTGCCGAGGGTGCAAATGTATACAAAACAGCGGATGGTTACTGGGATATACTTGCCGGAACTCCGGTCGCAGGAGTAAAAGGAAATGCAGAATCTACCTACAGAACAGGCAATGTCAATATTACTCCGGCTGATATAGGCGCACTTTCCACAACTGGTGAATCCTCGAACACCACAGTAAAATTTACCGAATCAACCTCACGAACAAAACCAACAACCGGCGAAAAACTGTCGAGCATAGTTGGAAAAATCGTCAAATTTTTAAGTGACTTAAAAACTGTTGCTTTCAGCGGTTCATATAACGACTTGTCTAATAAACCTCTTTCGCTTCCGGCTAATGGTGGAAATTCCGCAACTGTTAATGGACATACTGTTAATGAAGATGTCCCAAGTGGAGCAAAGTTTACGGACACACACGTTACAGTCGCAGATAATCTTACAAGTACTTCCACCACAAGTGCCCTGTCAGCGAATCAAGGAAGAATATTAAAGAATGGGCTAGATGAAGTAAACCAAAGTTTAGATAGTATAGCAAGATTCAAGATGACAACTAGCTTCAATTCTGGTTCCGGTGAATTCCACGACACAAATTTTAGCAATTCATCTACTATGTGGTTTTTCACTTGTCAAAATGGTAATTATACATCCCCACTATACCCAATCCGACAAGGAATGATATATAGGAATGCTCTTGACGATACTAACTGGATTAGAATTACTTTGGATTCCGATAACACAAGAGTGTACATTGAAAGCAATTCAACATGGATTAACAAAGTGAGTTTATATGCTAATTAACTCTTGATATATGCCACATGCTGTTAATCCATGCATATTAAATTACATAGTTGACCAATCATTCCAGTCATTGTTTCCGTGCTTTGCTCGCCAATCGAGTCTATAGCTATTATCACTGATACGCAACTGTAAATGTATCCACGATATATCAAATTGGAGATAAGCAGTGTTATCTTGTACTAGATATCCAATACCTAGTTTAAATGGATTGAAATAGAATCCATCTATATTATCAATCGCATATATCTTTACACCATCTAAACTTTGGATTATTCAGCCCCACACAGTCAAGAGAAAAAATATTTAGATCGGAAGAGCGTCGTGTAGGGAAAGAGTGTAGATCTCGGTGG
>ERZ1024469.24-NODE-24-length-10707-cov-14.725779_pt1 | contig 10707 bp, 13 predicted proteins | sample MGYA00520803_ERZ1024469 | MGnify/ENA primary metagenome ERZ1024469 (study PRJEB33242, sample SAMEA3444308) | Homo sapiens | biome: Host associated; feature: Gastrointestinal tract; material: Stool | place: Uganda | collected 2011-01-01 ... | reverse complement strand
CATACGGCTTACCGTGCATCAGTTCATGAATTGACTTTAAGGAATTCTTAAAAGTGTTACGATAAAACGGACTATGCGTGGATGTTTCCTGATTTGTATAAGATAGAAACAGGGATAACAAAATATCCCACTTTCGGTGATTATATTCGCAAATCATATCGTGGTGGTTGGTGTTACTTGGTAAGAGGGAAAGAAAATAAGATATATTACAAAGGCACAACAGCAGATGTCAATAGTCTTTACCCATCTATGATGCATTCTGATAGTGGTAATGCTTATCCAGTAGGAAAGCCACATTACTGGAGTGGTAATTACATTCATGATGATGCACTCAAGAAAGATCCATGGGGTAAACCAAGATATTTTTTCTTGCGTATTCGCACAAGGTTTCACGTGAAACATGGTTACTTGCCATTCATACAGATAAAAGGATCTCCGCTCTATCGTGGAACAGAGATGTTGGAAACAAGTGACGTTTACAGTAAGAAGCACGATAAATATTTCCCGTACTATTATGACAGTGGAAACAACAGGCATGAAGCTATAGTTGAAATGGTTGTAACTTGTACTGATTATTATTTAATGTTAGAACATTATGACTTATATGATTTTGAAATCATAGACGGTGTATGGTTCGAAACCATGATAGGACTTTATGACGAATACATTAACAAGTACGCAGAGATTAAGAAGAATAGTAAAGGCGCACAGCGTACTCTTGCAAAACTATTTCTTAATAATCTTTATGGCAAACAGGCTTCATCTAAAGATAGCTCTTTCAAGATTGCGTACGTTAAAGATGATGAATCACTAGGTTTTATACGACAGGAAGAGAGCAACAAGAAAGCAGGCTATATTCCTTGTGGCTCTGCTATTACATCGTATGCAAGAGAGTTTACTATCCGAGCAGCTCAAAAGAATTATCACGGTATTAATGAAAGAGGTTTCATCTATGCTGATACTGATTCTATACACTGTGATTTACTACCCGATGAAATAGATGGTATAAGAGAACACCCAACAGAGTTTAATTCATGGTCACTGGAGTCATGTTGGGATATAGCAACATTTACAAGACAGAAAACATACATTGAACACGTTACACACGAAAACAGAGAACCAATAGAAGAACCGTTTTATGACGTGAAGTGTGCAGGGATGCCGAACAAGTGCAAGAATCTGTTTGTACTGTCTATGCAAGGAAACGCAGATATTAAAGGTTATACAGAACCAAGAACAGGAACGCACAAAGAGTGGACAGAAGAAGAAAAGCAATTTTTATTTAAAGAGGATAAACCAATAAAACGTGATTTATCAGATTTTAAAATAGGGTTAAAAGTACCCGACAAACTCCGCCCGAAGAGAATGAAAGGCGGTGTGTTACTTGTTAATACAAGTTATGAAATGAGGTAATAAAAATGAAAATAAGATTGCAAGATACTATAAAAAATTGTGTTGACAACGGCGCTTGTTGCGCTGTATGTAAATATAATAAAGGTGAATGTACTGTTATAATTGATGGATATTACCCTTTTCAATTAGAAAGTTATTATAGATTATACGGTAATTCACCTGAACTAGCAAAAGCATTATACACAAACGAGGAGATAGAAATATGAAAATGACTATAAGGCATTTAATTATTCGTTGTTGTAATAGCGTATGTGAATGTTGTTCTTTTCATAATGATGCTGATAATAAGTGTTCTGCGGAAATACACGGAAAAGCACCATATCATTATCGTAAGCTTATGAATGATGTATTAGACAACGTTATACCTACACAAGATATTCTTTCTAACAAAGAGGTGGAAATAGATGAAAACGACAGTGAAAGAACTGATTGACGTTTGTACAAACCAATATGCACAAGGGTGTGTTGACTGCCCATTTTACGAGTATAAATGCTATGAACCGACATACCCAAACATACCAAGAGATGCAAAAAAGCACAGAAAATTTAGGTCAGATAAAACACTTAATAAAGAAGTCAAATTAAAATTAGATAAGTAAAACAAAAAGGGTACAATGTTTCGAATATGAAACAAAGTACCCTTTATTTATATCATTGACTATCGGTGAAAACGGTCTAAAACCTTTTACAGTAAGGGAGCAACCCCGACCATAGAAACAGCGGTATCTTTCACCCGTGCGACCTGCTACTATGTTTTTCATTTTCTAGCGATAGATGATACCAATTAATAACTAAGAGCCTGCAATATAACTTCTTTACATTGTAAATCTTTAAATCTAAAACAACCACGTTCAAAAAAGTATCTCATGTTAGAAAGAAACAAGTTGTTGCTCTTTAACATTACATAATTAACGTTGTGGTCATCTGTTGTGATACTGATTCTATAAGGGTATGTCTTATCAGCTCTATCGTCACAGTAAATAATACCTAAGTCCATGTACTCTTTTATAGCATAGTCTTTCCCAAGATACCTAAGTGTGGCAACATAAGTACATTCTCCAACAGGTTTCTCAATAAATGCGTTGCTGTCATTTAAGTAAGTAGCTTGTGCAGAATAAGCAACATAATCATCTGTGATAAATGCACGATTAAAACCGCTTTCTGTCTGTGCTTTACTTGCGCTTTCATTGTAGCCTTGTTCTAGCACGAAACCATTCCCGCGTAAAAATTTCGTATCAGATTTAAGTCTATTAGAAATCTTCATTGCAGTATAATATGGGTTAATCAGTGACACAGGATTCGCCATCATATAAACAGGCACATAGCGAACTTGTTTACCTTGTCCACGTGCAATAGAGGTGTGAATTGAAATAAATTTTTTAACTTCATTTGCACAATATCGGTTTGTCTCACTTTGAAATTCATCAAAAATAAGACAGCTGATATCACTAAACATATGTGAGTTCTTCTTTACAGCGTCCGCATTATTAAGAGCCATAGCATAACCACAGGAAACACCATTTAAAAATAATTCATGGAATTTTCCGTGCATCATTGGTTTACTAGACATTTCATATTCAGAAAAAAATAATTCTTTAATATCTTTGAAAAATTTTTCAGCTACACCACTAAGCTCGTAATCGTATCTGTATAGTAACCCAAACTTTTCACCTTTCGATAGAAATTTATTAACAACCAGTTTACCAAAATAAGTTGTCTTTCCACCTGTTCTGTTGCTAGTAACCATATAAATCTCAGGTCTTTTATTGTTAAGGTCTAACAGACTTAATAGTTTTGTGCCATCATAATAACTCATTTTATCACCTCTTATACATTATAACATAAATTAGATAAACTGTCAATTATTAAACAGCGAGTATTTTAATAGACACCGTGTCTATTATCTATATATTATGTTTATTAATAGACATTGTGTTTATTATTGACAAGTTATCAATAATATGATATAATTAAATAAGAAAGGAAGTGAATTAAAGTCATGGATGTAAATGTCGTAACATCAGCAATCTCAACGCTTGGTTTCCCTATTGTAATGTGTGGAGCTACGTTTTGGTATATGATGAAAGAAAAAGATGCACACAAAGAAGAAATGAACAGCGTAACAGAAGCATTGAATAACAACACACTGATTCTACAGAAGTTATGCGACAGATTGGACGGTGACAAGGATGGCAACGTATAACGTACACGGTGGACACTCATTAAAGTGCAGAGGTGTTAGCGATTTACTTGATGAAGTAAACGAAGACCGAGCTGTAAAAAACAAGCTAATTGAACTGCTAAGAGCAAATGGTGATACGGTATATGATTGTACAGATGATTATAGCACAACGCAGAGCGCAAACTTATCATCCATTGTTTCCAAGTGCAATGCGCACAATGTTGACTTAGACATTTCAATTCACCTAAACAGTGCAAGAAACGACAGAGTAGGTGACGGAAAATGCGGTGGAGTTGAAGTCTATGTCTATGATGATATGGCTTATGGAATAGCATATCAAATTGCGGAGTCTATCGCCAATACACTTGATATCGGTTTTCATGGTGTACCAGTAAAGTACAATAAAGGACTGTATGTACTTAGAAAAACAAGGGCAAAAGCTGTTCTTATTGAATGTTGTTTTGTAGACGATAGAGATGACGTTTCTCGTTGGGATTCTACAAAATGTGCTATGGCTATCGCATCTGCGCTTGGTTGTAAAACAAATGTTACAACAACTGTAAAACCACAGATAAATGTTTCACGTCACCCTAGTGATTCGAGTCAAGCGTCCAGTGGACGGTTGGGAGATGAAACATATTTTCCTGTTTTTAAATCAAGTAGTTGTTCTATTGTCGATTGTCTGAAATCAATCGGTGTAGATTCCAGTTACGCATACCGTCAGCGTATCGCAAGTAGAAACGGTGTAGCAAACTATAGAGGGTCAGCACCGCAAAACGATAAACTTGTTTCACTTGGTAAAAAAGGAAAATTGGTGAAGCCGTAGAAAGGTGAAAAAATGCCAAGTATTGACACAGCCTATTCATGGGCAATACAAACTTGTAATGCACCAAACGTGGGGTATTCACAAACATACAGAAATAGACAAACAGTTGGTGGCATTACTTATTATGATTGCTCCTCATTTATCAATTATGCACTAGTTGCAGGGGGTTTTGAAACACCTAGTTATGCACCAAACCACAACGCTTTTACAACATCTTCAATGATTAACTGCTTATTAGAATTGGGATTCACAGAAGTGGACGCGCATGGAGAATATAAAGCAGGTGACATTGGATGGACAAGCGGACATACTGAAATGTGCTATTTGGGTGGTGAGGGTAAAGGCGTTTTCATGGGGGCACATACAAGTGATGCACCTCTTGAATATCAAGTAAGCATAGGTAATACAAGCGGAAACACAAACTATCAGCGTAGTTTTACAAGATTATTTCGATATGGTGATGGTGGTGCAACTGGATACGGTTCAAGTATTTATGTGGTCTCAGCACTAGCAGGTAATGCTTGGAGAGAGTCGCATATCAACCCAACCTTAGGACAGCAAGGTGGTACAGCCTTTGGAATTTTCCAGTGGGATGGATCAAGACGTGAAGCGCTATACACATGGCTAGAAGCAAATGGGTATGAACGTACTGACCCTATTGGACAAATGAAATACCTTATTGTAGAAAATGACTGGCAAGGAGAATTTGCCGGAATTACTTCTTTAAACGAATTTTTAACGAGTAGTTTAACGAATATACCAGCATTAACTGAAGCGTTTGAGGTATGTTGGGAACGAGCGGGTAAACCGGCACTACAAGAAAGAATTGATTTTGCTTATAAAGCATATGATTACATTCAGCAACACGCGAACGATTCAAGTATTACAACGTGGGAGACAGAACCAAAGTATTATTTATCGGAATCACAGGCACTAAATAATGCTGTTTTGATGTACCGCTTTTATAGCGCAGGTGGTGGTGGTGGCGGTACACCGTCTAAAAGAAAAAAATCCATGCCTGTGTGGATGATGATTAGATATAACTTTTAGAAAGGAAAAAGACTATGGCAATAAGAACAAGGGAAGAAATTTTAGAGTCTATCCGCGCTAGAGTTGGCGGACAGACAGATGACGAAACAATTTCTTTTTTGGAAGATGTTACAGACACGTTAACCGATTTTGAAACAAGGGCAAATGGTGACGGTGAGGATTGGGAGCAACGTTACAAAGATAATGACACCGAATGGCGTAAAAAATACACAGAAAGATTTTTTAGCGGTGAACCAAAAGAAACACCAAAAGACCAACCAACAGAGGAATCGAAACCGAAAACTTTTGAAGATTTATTTAAGTAAAGGAGAAATTTAATTATGGCAAGAAGAATCGCAACAAGCACTCTTAACGCATCAACCATTGACATTATGAATGTGATTAGAAATAATGCGTCCTATGACTATCAGCAGAGTGTACCTGAGGTAACAACCGCAGAGGACATCCCAAAAGTAGGAGAGATTATCTACGGAACACCGGCATTCTCTAACCAGTTTTTAAATGCACTCGTTAATCGTATCGCAACAGTTAGAATGCAGAGTGCGACATTTAATAACCCATATTCACAGCTCAAAAAAGGGTATCTTGAATTCGGGGAAACTGTAGAAGATATTTTTGTATCTATTGCTAGCGCTGTTGAATTTTCAGCAGAAAAAGCAAGCGCAAGAGAATTTAAAAGAACATTTCCTGATGTACGTTCAGCATTCCACACAATGAACTGGAGAGTGATGTATCCAGTTACTATTCAGGATGAAGACTTAAAGCAGGCGTTTCTTTCCATGGATGGCGTACAGTCTTTAATTGCTAAGATTGTAGACAGTGTTTACACGGCAGCGGAATACGATGAATTTCTGATGTTCAAATATCTACTAATTAAAGCTATTGCACACGGGCAGATGAAACCAAAGTCTATCGGTGATGGTACAGACCTGAAAGAGGGCGCAGTGCAGTTCAGAGCTACTTCTAATCTGCTTCCATTTATCAGCGCCGACAATAACATTGCAGGTGTTAAAACAAACACACCTAAAGAGAGACAGGTTATTTTCATGGATGCCACTTTCAACGCGCAGTTTGACGTTAATGTATTAGCTAGTGCGTTCAACATGGAAAAGGCTGACTTTATTGGTAGACTGCATATCATTGATAACTGGACAGAATTTGACAACGACAGATTTGAAGTTATTCGCACTAACTCCACAGGCATTGAAGAAGTAACAGCAGAAGAACTAGCTTTACTTGCAAATGTAAAAGCTGTTATCTGTGATGAAAATTGGTTTCAGGTGTACGACAACAACAACAAGTTCACAGAAAAATATGTAGCAAGTGGTTTGTACTGGAATTACTTCTATCACACATGGAAGACAATTTCTTCTTCACCATTTGCCAACGCTGTTGTATTTGTGACAAGTGGGGCAAACATTGAAGCACCTGCTACAATCACAGTTCACGTTGACACAAAAGATGAAGCAGATTATGCTACAGTATTTGCTCTGTCTCCAAAATTTGAGAGTGCAGGACTTGAAGCACAGAATGTAAACTTCATTCAGACAGAAGCAATGACAAGCAACGGGATTGCAATGCAGAAATATGGTGTTCTTATGATTCCTAAGTCACAGCTTGCAGAAGAAATTGTACTTGAAGCAGAAATCAATGGCGTTAAGTACAAGGCAACAGAGACAAAGGTAACAGGAACGACTACAGTTGACACAACTATCGTATTAACTAAACAGGGTTAAGATTAAAAAGGTGGGTGACATATTAGTGTTACCCACTTAATAAAAAGGAGACAAAAAATGTATATTAACCCAAACTCAGATATTAAGTTATTACATAACGTACCACTCGATAACACTTATGAGCATACGATTATTTTTTTAAACGCGACAGACCAATATAATTACTTTTCAAAATTTACGAAAAAAAATTTTAGCAACCAAACCTATTTAAGAGTAAATAAAGGTGTTGCAAGAATGGATGTAAAAGCGGATGATATCTACGATTGTAATTATATGATGTTTAGAAACACAGCATATGGTAGTAAATGGTTTTATGCTTTTATTACAGCTGTCGAGTATGTAAATGATAATTGCTCTAACGTTACATTTGAAATTGATGTGATGCAGACATGGTATTTTAATCACACTATTGACGAGTGTTTTGTTGAAAGAGAACACAGTGTAACTGATAATCTTTTTGAAAATATTGTAGAAGAAAATTTAGAGTTAGGCGATTTTGTATCTAACAATAAAGATGTTTTTAATATGATGCCACTATGTGTATGTGCCTTAACGTCTAAGCATTCTAGCGGGGCAAGTGCAACAGGAAAAACAATAAATAATATTTACACACCATTAAATGTAATTGCAGGTGTTAGGTCTACAGATACTGCTGAAATTAACACTTTATTGGAAAGATTCACAGGAGCGGGTCAAGAAGATGCTATCGTTACACTTTACCAATACCCCGAATTTTTAGGGGATGGGTCTCAAACCGAACCAGTGACACATGTTAAAAAAATTACACCTAACTTAACAACTATAGACGGCTATAGACCTAAAAATAAAAAACTATTTTCATACCCATATAATTTTTTAGTTGCTTCAAATAACTGTGGGCAGACGTCCGAGTATAAGTGGGAACTATGGAACGATGTAGACCATTGTGGTGATTTTAGTTTTCAAGGTGTTTTTATAAGTACACCGTGTGTTCTAGCTTATCCTACTTATTATAGAGGAAACGTAACCGATTACGATAGTGGTATAACCTACAGTAATTTCCCGCAAATACCTTGGGTTGGTGACACATATAAAGCGTGGTTAGCGCAAAACAAAGGAGCAGTAACTAGCAGTATGTTAACCACAGCAATAGGTGCAGGATTAACAATAGCAGGTGCGGGCACAGCTAATCCATTATTAGTTGGTGGTGGTGTTGAAACTGTTGGGTATAGTGTTGGTAATTTATTGGGTAAAAAATATGATAAAGAACATACACCACCACAAGTACACGGACAGGTTCAATGCGACAGTTTAAACGCAGGAACAAGCAGAGTTGAATTTAGTTTTTATAACATGAGCATTAGAGCGCAATACGCTAAAATAATTGATGATTACTTTAATGCTTATGGTTATGCTGTTAAAAGAGTTAAACGTCCTAACTTTGGTAGCCGACCTCATTGGAATTATGTGAAGACAGTAGGGTGTTGTATAAAAGGTAGTGTGCCGGCAGACGATATGAAAAAACTTTGTAGTATTTATGACAACGGAATCACGTTTTGGAGAAATGGTGATGAAATTGGTAACTATTCGTTAGATAACAGTCCAGTATAAAGAGGGGGGTGAAAAAATATGAGGAAAAAGAACAAAGTCTTTGATGATAGTGCTATTATGAATACAGCTACTTATTGGCTATATTTAAGAAGATTAACAGAACTAGCAATATCTATGTTTGAATGGAAAAAATTACCGAGTACAGTTGACGTACGTTATATGGAATTGAGACTATTTGAAACTAGTAGCGTTGTATTCTTTAAAGATGACGTGCTAGGAGAGTTATGTCTTGACTGTATTCAACAAGGTAATTTTGACGTGTACGGTAACCCTATGACAAGACGTGCGTATTCCTGTTATAACAATTATCAAAAAAATTTAAATGATAAAGATAGCGTTATCATATGGAATAACTATCTAAGAACAAATACAGCCAATGATATTAAATTATACGCTAAACGGTTGTGGGACTTAGATAGGAGTATAGATATTAACGCAAAAGCTCAAAAAACACCTCTACTACTCCAGTGCAGCGAAAAACAAAGGCTATCAATGATGAACCTATATATGCAATATGATGGGAATACACCGTTTATATTCGCCGACAATAATCTTGATATAAATGGTATTAAATCAATAAGCACGCATGCACCTTATGTTGCTGATAAGTTGTATCAATTAAAAACTCAAATATGGAATGAAGCACTAACTTATCTTGGAATTAGTAACTTGAATATTAACAAACGAGAGAGGCTTATCACGGACGAAGTGTCAAGTTCACAGGGTAGCACAATTAGTTCAAGATATAGCAGACTTGACAGCAGGAGACAAGCTGTTGAAAAAATAAATAAAATGTTTTCCCTTGATATTGATGTTAATTATAGAGAAGATTTCCAAGAAGTTGACTTGACTATGCCTAGTGGTGATGATACGATTGGTGGTGATGACAGTGAGTAAGTACACAACAGAAGTGCGGTTTATCTGTGAGAGTAAAAGTGGTTTAGCTGAAAGCAAAGGTTGCGACAACGTTGATGAAGTGCTTGAGAAGAGTTGGAACAAGATTTTTACTACTAAATGCACTTTCTTTGATGAAGCGTACAGGAGTGTTTTATGTAGGAAAATTTTGAAACATTACTATTTGAGAGAGATTGGGTCAGAAACAGTTGGTATATGGAAACTGTGGATGAATACGAAGCTTGAGGAAATCATGCCTTATTATAATCAGCTGTACAGAAGTGCGTTACTTGAGTTTGACCCGTTGAAAGATTACAGTGTTGAGAGAACTCATAAGAGAACTGGCACAGATGGAAAAACAAGTAGTACAGATACCAGTGAAAATAGTAGTGGTAGTTCTAGTACTAATACAACTGATAGAGAACTATACAGTGATACGCCACAGGGTGGTTTGAACGGACTTGAGAGTGAGAGTTATTTAACTAGTGCTAGAAAGAATACCAGTGAGCAAAGTTCTAACAGTAGCGTGACAAGTAAGATCGGTACTGATTATACGGAGAGTGTTAATAGTACAGAAGATTACACGGAGAAAGTAGCGGGAAAGATTGGAAGTTCTAGCTACAGTAAAATGTTAACTGAGTTTAGGGAAACTATGCTGAACATTGATATGAAAGTTATTAATGAGTTTGAAGAGCTGTTCTTTGGATTATGGTAATGAAAAGGAGATAAGATATGAGTGCAAGAGATATTGTAAAAAAAGACCCTGCTGATTTTACACCTACTTTAGGTAATTATACTGATTTGCAACCGTTTCGATTTTGGTGTCAAAAGGTGTTGCCGTTGGTGTATGATGACAGTCTGAGTTATTATGAGCTGTTGTGTAAGGTGGTTGATTACCTGAATAAAACCATGGAAGATGTGGGTGTGCTTGAGGGTGATGTAACTGGATTGCATGAAGCGTATAAGAAGTTACAAGGCTATGTTAATGACTACTTTAGTGCACTTGATGTGCAAGA
>ERZ1024469.23-NODE-23-length-10905-cov-15.093917_pt1 | contig 10905 bp, 16 predicted proteins | sample MGYA00520803_ERZ1024469 | MGnify/ENA primary metagenome ERZ1024469 (study PRJEB33242, sample SAMEA3444308) | Homo sapiens | biome: Host associated; feature: Gastrointestinal tract; material: Stool | place: Uganda | collected 2011-01-01 ... | reverse complement strand
GCTCTTCCGATCTTGACATGCCCGCTTTTGTGTGTTAACATATCCCCAGAAATGTTAGATAGAGGTGATGGTTTTAATGCCTTCAAGAAAAAATAACCTACAATCCAGCGGCTCCCCCGCTCCTAAAAGTAAACTCAATCCGAAGGTTTACCTCGCCGACACCGTTCATACACCCAACGGCGCTTCTGTTGGTCGCGTTCTCGCCTACGATAACCTCCTCGATTCCGATAGAGCTAATCATAGAGTCGAAGGTTTCTACTTCGACCAGGATACTTTCGAAAACCTTATCGCAGATTGGGCTGACTTCGAGGATATCCCCATCGTTTTGAACGTCTCTGTCGACGAACTCGATATCTTCTGCCGCGCCCTCTATAAACAAAATTACCACGATACTTTCTACCGTATGCGTACCGCTTCAAAAATTAAAGCGCGCCAGGTCATCGAAAAGCTATCCTGCGCTGGTAACGCTACCGCTGTCGCTATAGCTAAAACCCACTACGCTCAACTCCTCGACAACGACGGCTCTAAACCTATTAATATCACTATCAAAAACGACCTCAAATCCGACGACTAATAACCAAGGTTTTTCGCATTCTAACCCACTATAATCGAAATATTGCTCCACTGGCAGTAATCGTACTTCTTAAGTCTTTTACTCGCAACTGGAGCCTTTTTTATGCCCTTCTTTTCGGTTTGATACCACTATACTTTCGGTTTAGTATTACTATACTTTCGCTCCGTTTTTCGGTGCCCTCCCGCTCCTCTTTTTGCCCATTTTTGCCCCGCCTCTTGACATCTATTTGCTGCTGTGTTATACTCCTATTATCAATGTTATGGAGATGCTTTCACTTTGCTCTGCGACTTGTTAAATGCTGAATTGGCGCTGCAGATGGACACCAAACCTTTCTACGCGCGTGTTATGGTCCGAGTTGACGGCGGATTGGTGAGTGAAGCCGATTTTAATCGGCATCCTGAAGCGTACATAAGCGGGACAGAAGTGACCTTAATGTACAAGCCGAGAACGGACAGACCGAAGTTTATACAGCAGGGACCGTTCATCGTCAAGCCGAGAGAATCCCGACCAGGAATGAGATACAGATATAATAGTTGGGAAGAGTTTTGTGTTGAAAGCGAGAAGAATCCGATACTGAAACATATACGAGATTGGAGCTTCATCAGCAAAGAATATTTTGATTTAGCGAAAACGAATATAGGTGTTCCGATACTTATAGGGTATGATTGGATAAGGTATAACAATCATTTGCGTGAATTATACACAGAAACATACGGGATAGAGCCGCCGCCAGGCATGAGTTTACTGACAATCGGAGACGAAGGGAAAGCAAGTGCGCTTTCGTATGATGAATATAATAATCAATTATACAAGAATAATATAGAAACAAAGTTATCCAAATATAAAAAAGGAGACAAATAAATGACGATATTAGAAAGGATGCGCGCGCGTATACGAGGCGTAGCGGGTTCGGTATTGAAGACGAAGCGACCAGACGACGACAGGACGACGTTCATAAACGACAACGAGAAGTTGGGTCGGATGAAGTTGAAAGAGTATGACGTGTGGTATGACGGAGACGGAGACGAGTTGTTGAACTTTTACACGCGAGAGAACTACATAGGGTTCAACTACGAGCCGTTTTACATGCGGAACAAGAAGAACTATTTTTGGGCGATATCGAGTACGGAAGCGCAGATAAAGCGGACGCACAGCGGACAGCCTCGGAACATAGTGGACACGTTAGTGAACATAATGCCGTTTCCGTTGATATCGGCGGGCGAGAACACGAATAATCTGCAAGCGGTCGTGAGGGAGAGCGGATTAGAGCAAGTGTACAAAGACGAGCAGTTGCCGCTGACCCTGGTAGAAGGCTGGGGATGCTGGAAGATAAACTGGGACAAAGACGTGAGCGACTATCCGAGTGTGGAGTACGTATCGGCAGAGAATGTCGACTTCATATACAAGGGCGGCAAGATAATAGGGATAGTATTCAAGAACTATTACACGAGCGATAAGAAGAGATACTTGTTGTTGGAGACGAGGAGTATCGAGTGGAGACCGAACAATGCCGCCGCCGCCGAAGAAAGTGAGCCTCACGCGTACAATATAAATAACGCGCGCGCATGTGAGGGCGAAAGGATATTGGTCATCACGAACGAGTTGTACGAATTGCCGATGAACATGGCGGCGACTGACGACGATACGCCCCTGAAGAAGGTGGATTTGAAAACGGTTCCTGCGCTGGATTCGGTAGAAGAGCGAATAGAAATCGGACCGTTTGACAAGTTGTTTGCAGTGCCGTGTGTATTGTTGGGCAACACGAGTCGGCAGTGGGGATATGGACGAAGCATATTCACAGGGAAGATAGACTTGTTTGACGATTTGGACCAGGCATTGTCGCAGTCGTCGAATGCGGTGAGGTTGTCGACGCCGATAGAATACATCGACGAAGAGTATTTGGACAGGGACAAGAACGGATTGCCGAAGAAGCCGCAAGCATATGACCGAAAGTATGTAATGATGAAAGGTCAGAAGAACGGTGACGGCTTGGCAACAGGACAGCCTGTACAAGTAACGCAACCGAACGTAGAGTTCAGCCGATACAGTGACCACGCCGTACAGCTATTGTTGCAGATACTGAACGGAATATTGTCGCCCGCGACATTGGGAATCGACATAGCGAAGAAAGACAATGCCGCCGCCCAGAGAGAGAAAGAAAAGGTGACGATATTCACACGAAACGCACTTATCAGCGGGGAAGAGCGGATACTGCGTTCGCTTATGGAACAGATGCTGATGGCGAAAGAGTTTATGGATACGGGCGCAGTGAGCGTACATACGTATGATATATCGGTAAAGTTTAATGAGTTTGCGGACGACAGCTTCGAGAACAAGTTGGAAGCGTTGGGAAAAGCATACGACATGGAAGAGATATCGACGGATATGTACTTGAACAAGTTGTATGGAGACACGTTGAGCGCAGAAGAGCGGGAGGCGGAGAAAGAGTTTTTGGAATCGGCTCGTAAGGCGCGAACGGAAGCGTACTCGAATGCAGACGGCGGCGGGACGAATACGCAGGGGATGATAGACAACATCTTCGACAGGAAGAACGGCTAAATGCCGTTCTTTCATTTTCCGATACCGTGCTCGTATAGGGTGCGGAGGGGAACCGTGCTCATGGGGGACAGCAGTATATAGGGGGGTACCGTGCTTCTTCTGCATAAAAAAAGAGAGCGTATTTTGTGATACACTCTCCAATGGCGACAGTTGTTGGTGGCAGCGGCGGGGTGGAGTTTTTATGTTTTACCTATTCTTTTTGGGGACTTTTTTGAGTTTGTATGTATTTTTTTTGTCCCGCCGCCGCTTTTGAAGCAACTGAAGCCGAGTATGGGGTCATAGTGATATAGGGGGAGGAATCGCGACAGGGACGGGTGATTTTTAGGGGAAGGTGAAGAGGTCCCTATCGCGATTGTATATACATTATAACACAAAAGGCGGCGGCTGTAAAGGGGGTTAGGAGCGAAAATTTATATCTACAAAACGTCTACAAATGTATATTTATGCAGTATTTATGTATAATTATACATACGTCACCGTGCTCCCCCTTGACGCGTTTTCAGCCCCATACCGTGCTTACCCCCATAAAAGAAAACAGCCGCCCTCGTGGACGACCGCTTTCCTTTTTAGGAGATATGCCAATGAATGGTGAGCAATGCTTAGATGAATACGACGCGAGCCATGCACTCGTCGCGGCAGAATAGGACCTCGCCCGTTTCCGCGTCGATAATGTCGATGACGGTGGGGTCGGTTATGAGTCCGTAATAGATTGATTTTGTGTGTTCGATGTACCCTTCGCGATTCTTGAATCGAACCAGGATGTTGTCGCTTTTTTGAGCCATATAACAGCCCCTCCTTAGTATCTTTATTATACTAATATTATACCACACAAGCCCGCAGCTGTAAAGGGGGTTAGAAAAATAATCGAGATAAAAATCTGGGCATATTGTTACCGTGCTAAGTATGCAGCAAGTTACGGGCAAGTACGATTTCGGTATTCTAACCGTGCTAAATTCGGCAAAAGAAAAACGACGGCAAGCAATAACCGTGCCGCCGCCGTTCTCGTTTCGCGATTGCCTTTATCTCAGGCTGTCCAAGAACTCGACTCCTCTCTTGTGTCCGCAGTAGAAGATGTCCAAGAGCGATTGCCACATTTCGTACGCGCTTCTGAAGTCGCTCGCGTTCCCTACGAATGTCGATTCGGGGTTGTCGTCGGTATCGGTCTCATACTTGGTAATCGTGAATTTGAACGTTTCTGTGCCGTCGTCTGCCTTCTTCATTTCAAGAACGTTTCTGCGCCCTCTGTAAAGTCCGAGGTCTTTTGCTGCAATGATTTCATTTGGTGCGAACATAGTGATGTTCTCCTTTGGTTTTTATTTGTACTTAAATTATACCACAATAGCAAATCGTTGTAAATGGGGTTAGCGAAAATAACCCAAACAATTTTATACATTTTTTATACATTATGCACCGTGCTAAAAACATATCGAAAAAGGCGGCGGATTTGATTCCGTCGCCCTCTCGTTTTATTTTTGTCGGATAGGACACAGTATGCCCTCGTTGCCGTCCTGGTCTGTGATGTACAGACTGCTGTTTGGCTCGCCGATTTCGACGTTCAGTGTAGCCGTCTTGCCGAACGTTTTGAGCATCTTCTTAATGATTCTGAGGTCAAACGTTGCGGCTCTGATTCGAACGATATTCGGGTCAGTTGTGGCTTCCACATCGTCTATTGTAAACGATTTCATCCTCCTTCTCGCCCAAAAGTCAATCACTCTCTTATACGCATTGATAAGGTCTGCGTTGACGTCTGCGTTTTTTGCAGCCTCAGGCAGCGTATGTTCGGTGTATCTACACACACAGAACTGACATCCGACGTATTGCTTGCCGTTCTCGTCCGCTCTCCTTTGGAAGCCGCCTACATACCTGTCAATCCTGTTGCAGTAGTTTGCGAATTTGTTTCTTGCTTGTTGTTGCCCTTTTGTAACGCTCATGGCATATACCTCTCTTATTTGATACTCTTATTATATCATAATAGCAAATAGCTGTCAATAGGTTTTATGAAAATAAATTCGGGAGTTTCCCGAGTTATTATGTCACCGTGCTACGGACGGATACTACAAAAGCGGCGGATTTGATTCCGTCGCCTTTGATTTTAATTTTGCCACGCAATCGAAGCGAATTCGATATTGCCGCTGTCGCCGATTATCTGAACGACTTTCGCGCGTTTTTTGATATCCGCGATTTGTTCCGCGATAAGCTCGTTTACGCGTTCGAGTCCGAGTTTGGTTTCGTACTCTTCGATATATGCCTCGTACTTGTACGAGCCTCTTTCGAGGTCGGATTCTTCGCCGTATGCGATAATCGAGTTTATCATTTCTCGGCAATGCAACTCGTCCAGGAGCTGAGGTCGATTTCTGTCATATTTCAGAGCTTGTATCTCTTTGTCGGTCATAGTATCACCTCTTGTTTTAGATTGTCTTAATTGTACCATAATATAAAATGCTTGTCAATAGGTTTAACAAAATTGTTTCGCAAAATTTTCAGGCGGTATACCACCGTGCTAAATAGGCATAAGAAAAGAACGGCATTGCGCCGTTCTCGTTCCTTTTATGCTCTTGCCGCAAGTCTCGGAAGTCTGCTGCGGAAGTTGTTCCATACTGCTTGTGCGTCTTCGGGTTCACTCTTGTCGTAATGGTCTCCGTTTGCGTACTCGTCGCCCTTACGAGTTAGTTCCCTAATTTCAAAGTAGTCTGTACCGTCGTGGTGGTATCCGACGACTTCGAGGTGCCCGTTGTTGTCAACGATTTCAACGATATCGTATCTTACGAGTTTGAGAAAATCATTCCAACCGCCTGTCATAATCTTGCCGCTATCAAAACGTCCATTCCAACGTTCCAAGTTCGCCTTGACGACAAAGTTGTTTGTGTTAAAATACTCCTTGTATTCGCACTCAAAGACGTCCCAGCTGATGTCGTCGTCGGCGTTGATAAAATTCAAAAGGTCATTATTAGACGGTACTTCTCCGTTTTCGTCACGCAAACATTGTCTTGCGTATTCGACTTTTTCTTTGGTGATTTCGTTGCTGTAAAGTGTGACTTTTCTGTTCTTTTTCATAATGGTGTCTCCTTTGGTTATCACGAGGTTTTCTCAACCTCTTTACATTTACAATTATAATACAATAGCAAATATTTGTCAATAGGTTTTTACAAAGTTTCTCAAAAAAGTTTCAGGTTTTTTATCTGCCGCTGCTAGATGATATGCCACCGTGCTATGAGCAGAAAAGAAAACGGCGGGAATTTTATCCCGCCGCCGCTGTTCTTAAAATATTGCGCCTGTCGCAAACTTGTATGCGAGGTCTTCGATTTCGGTCTCGGTATCGCCTACGCCCACAAAAGCATTAAAGCATTTTATGGCTTGGGGATGGTTGTGTCCGAATCTCTCTATCCATTCGCCTGTCTTGGGTGAATAGCGAGTGACTGTTGCGTTTCCTGTTTCTATGTCGATTTCGTATCTGACATTGACTTTTGTTTGTTCATCATAGCTTACGTTGATAATCATTGTTTTATGCCTCCTCAATGTTTCCTGTTGCTGCGATTGCCCAGCCTATGCCCCTAAACATAGCGTCGAGGTTGAGGCGGGGCTTATTAATGTTCTTGCGCACCCATTCGTACCATACCGATTTCGGGGTCTCTGTGTGCATTCTGTAAAGTTTCGAGTCAAAGAATTCGTCAAGGTCTTCGAGATTGCGTTTAAGCTCTCCTATCTTGCGCCCACTACGATTTGTCTTTTTAAGCTCTTTTGCGAGGTCATACGAAAAGTTGTAAAGGTCTTTGACGGACTGCATCAGGATTGCGCCGTAAAGCGTTTCAGCCGCTTTGTCGTCTACGATATAGCTGCCAAAGCTTTGGTCGTCTTGTTCGATTGCTTGTGTGGTAATGTCTCTCATGGTTTTATCTCCTTCCGATTTCAGGACTCGTTCGTTCCCTTATCTTCCCTTATATTGTAATACCATACAAAATATTTGTCAACTACTTTTTTATTGTTTTTTTGATTTTTTTTGATTTTTTTATTTTTGCACCTGTTCAGGGGTAAAAGTTGCCGCTCATGATTCCCCACCGTGCTACACAGGGCAGAAAAAAAGCGGGGGCTTTATGCCTCCGCTTCGTCTTCGTCGTCGTCTTCGTCGAGAATATCCATGATGTCGCTTCTGCCAAAATCCTCATCGTTTTCGACTGCGTATTCTGCGATATCAGAAGCGAACCAACCATCTGCTCTGTCGGGATAATCGCCCGATACGATGTTGCCGTAACCGTTGAACCAGAACCACTTATGGAAAGGGTTATAGTCGCCGAACGCAACTCTGCTTGCGATTTCGCTTGGGGTTTCTCCGTTCATAAGCTCGTCAAAGTCGTCTGTTGAATAGATGTATTTGTCGCCATTTATACAGTCTTGATATGCGTTGTTTACGTCTACGAGTGCATTGCCGCTGAGATTGTCAAGGATTTCTTCGATTGCTTTTTGTTTTTGTTCTTGTGTCATAATGGTATCTCCTTCGCTACGAGGCTGTTTCTCAACCTCTTTACACTTAGGATTATACCACCATTGTAAATGTTTGTCAATAGGTTTTTATAAAGTTTTTCAAAAAGTTTTAGATTTTTTGCAGTTTTGTTCAGAAGCCGCCAAACGCGATTTAAGCACGGTTGTGGGACAATCCGATAACTTATTCGACTTCGAGGTCAAAACGTTCTTGTTGCCGCTTACATTCGGTTTCTGAGTATGTCCCGATTATCGCTAAGAACTCTTTTGCATGGTCACGCATGATTTCGTGAACTCTTTCCCTGTATGCCTTATTGAGATTCGCCATGTCGCTGTCATGCTCCTTGCACGCACTGTATGTCGTCGTTATAGCCCAGATGCTGATTATAATTGTGATTACCCCTAACACGCCATACATTATTTCTGCATGCTTAATTATGCCCGACTTCAACAATACAAGCGCACCCAGTCCTGCTGTTATGGACATGAATATAAGCCATACCACCCAGCTCATTGTTATGCTCTTCCTGCGCTCTGTTTTTATGCACTCCTGAATTATGTCGTACTTGATTGCCGCTACTGTCATCTCGTCTTTGAACTTCTGCGTTGCAATTTCGTATAATATGTCTTTTGCCGTCGTTGCCATTCCTGTACCCTGATGTTTAATGTAAGCATTATACCACAAAGCCGCCGCCCTGTAAAGAGGGTTAGCACGGTAACTTATATAAAAAGAAAACGGCTCTTCGCCGTTCTCGTTTCTTTATTGCAGAACCGTTACCGCTCTGAGTTCGATTTCTATCGTTTGGTCGTTGAACCCCTCTTCCGATGTCCAGTAGAACAAATGGTCGTTGTTGTCTTCGATAACGCCATTGTTCCCGCACCCAAAATTGTCGATATATGTTCTTTTCTCCGTCTCAAAAAACGCTCTCGCTTTCGCTTCCGTCGCAAATGCGTTAATGGTGGTGTCGCTCGTTCCGTCTGTTTCTGTGGTTAATACTACATAAATGGTCATGGTCGCTGTTTCTCCTTTTGTTAATATTTGTACGCAATGGTCATTCCAACTATTCCGCAAATTGCAGACAATTCAATTTTGTTAGCCGTCCGCACATTGCTGTTGTAAAATGTCGCTGCTGTCGCCCAGTCCGAAAATTCTTTTGATTCATTGTCTTTGGCAACAACAAACTTGTTTGCTCTTTTGATAAAATTGATTTGCTCTTTGGTCATGGCTTTTCTCCTTTTGCTTAATATTATTCGCAATACTCTTCGATTGTGCCCATTGCGTATTCAAGGTTATCCTTGCATTCTTCGATTGCGCTGATTTGCTCATCAATTGCATCGTAACGCTCTTGCTCTTTTTCGGTCATGTCTCTGTCTCTGTCAAGGGCTTTCTCTTCGATTGCATCTCTCTTTTCTTCAAGCTCTCCGATAAGCTCATCAAGGCTTTCATAGATTGCTTCGATTTTGTCGTAAATTTTACTCAAATTTTTCATGGTTGTTACTCCTTTTGTTTTAGATTGTCTTAATTGTACCATAACATAAAACGCTTGTCAATAGGTTTTATAAAGTTTTTTTATTTTTATAAAAGTTTTTTCGGCGGCGGGATGCCACCGTGCCGTATCCCCCCCCCAAAAGAAAAGCGGTGACTTTCGTCAACCGCCTATCGATATAATGTTGTCAAGCCATACTGTGATTAGTATCGGCGCACCCGATTTCGATTGCTTACCGATTACTTTCTCGATGTCGTCTTTGTTGGCAAATTCCGCACCATTCACAAACCATTTCGATTTCGTTCTCGTTGCCGTCTTGCTGTTGAACAACTTCACCTTGTACCTAACCTCGCCCTCTTTCTCGTTCTTGATAAGCAAGTTCTCGTATCCGCTCAATGGTGTGTCATATGCGCTCGTTCTCGATGGCGTATCCTTATCCGCCGTCACAACCTTTGTGAGATAGTCCGATGTGTGTCTATAATCGATTCCAAGCCTTGCCACACACTCACTATACTTCTCAACCATTGTCGCACCATTCTCTTTCTCATACCTTGCCAAAGCCTTTCTTTCGCTCTTGTACGCAACCTTTACATATGCGCCTTTCTTGATTTCGTTGCTGTCAAATAACGCTTTAATGGTGTCCAGTTTTTGTTCCGCTGTCATACCTGTGAATACAACTTTCTTCATAATGGTATCTCCTTTGTTTCGGGTTTTATCACCCCTTTGATTGTCTTTATTATATCACCATTATAAATCGTTGTCAAGTAGTTTTTATAAAGTTTTTCAAAAAGTTTTAGATTTTTATCTGCTGCTCCCGATGCCGCCGCCGCAATAGCACGGTTGCCGCTCGCTCCTCCACCGCCGCCGAAAAAGAAAGAGGACGGTCATCGTTTTCGATGCCGTCCTGTCTTTCGTTGACTTGTTGCTTCCAGCGGTCTGACTCGCTGCGGATGGGTGTCAACTTTCCTCGCCTGTCCTTAAGTCGTAACACTTTTTGTTTTTCCCTTTGTTACACCTATATATTACCACAATACGCAATGGTTGTCAAGTGGTTTTTTGAAAGTTTTTTATTTTTTTAGTTTTTTTTAATTCGTTTTAACTTCTTTTAATTTTTGGCGCATTTTTAAGAAAAGACTCTCTTTGGAATCTCACAAAAGAACCAAAAGAACAATAGAAAGAAAACGTGTACGTAGTACACGCAAAAGAAAGAACATAAGAAAAGGTACAAAATACCATATTGACAAACATTTTATGTTGTTGACAAGCGTTTGATATGCCCTGCGCTGAATCCGTTCTCATACCCACTTACACTATATATAAGTAATATCTACTACTATGCACGGTTTCACAAAATCTCTATCTCTAAGAAAAGGTGCCCCAAAAGAACCAAAAGAACAATAGAAAGAAAAAGGTGTACGTAGTACACCTACAAAGAAAGAACATAAGAAAAGGTATGAAACATTTTTTCAAAAGCCTGAATTATATACTACGTATATAAAAGCGATTTCCTCAAAACATGTTCCCAGAATTTTTGGAGTATTAGATTAAGGTATTCGTATATATATTTTCGTATATATATTAACATATATATACTCAATATCTATACTCATACCATTAATCGTAAGTCGAAAATTTTTAAACTGTCCGCGCGTAAAGGAGTTTATTTTCAACTTTTCCTCTCCCATTTTTCCTTCCTTGCGCGCGGAAAACGTAAAAAAAAACAAAATACGCCTAATGGTATGAGCATATTTATGAGTATAAGATCGGAAGAGCGTCGTGTAGGGAAAGAGTGTAGATCTCGGTGGTCGC
>ERZ1024469.21-NODE-21-length-12928-cov-9.546415_pt1 | contig 12928 bp, 15 predicted proteins | sample MGYA00520803_ERZ1024469 | MGnify/ENA primary metagenome ERZ1024469 (study PRJEB33242, sample SAMEA3444308) | Homo sapiens | biome: Host associated; feature: Gastrointestinal tract; material: Stool | place: Uganda | collected 2011-01-01 ... | reverse complement strand
GACCACCGAGATCTACACTCTTTCCCTACACGACGCTCTTCCGATCTTATTATCATGATAAATAATATTTATAGGATGATAAGTATAATCTTCCAATACATATCCCAGCTCTGCTTTTAAATACTCTACTTCTGAAACAGCACTAATTAGAGAATCCCCACTTTCAAATCTCCATTTTCCTAAACTGTAAGTATAAATCATACTTCCAGTTTCACCTGACTTAAGTTTCCAGAGAAGAGTTAATGAATTAGTATAGCTTGTAATTTTAGAATCAACTTCAAAATCTCCATCAGCATAATAATCTATTACATAAGCAGTACTTTTAGTAAAAGGTTGGCCTTTGAGTGCTATTTCTTTATTACCTCTTTCATTTGTAACAGAGAGGAGGGTATCATGGTCTCTGGCTATTATTCTGACATTAAAGTTCTCATAAGCAAACTCATTATTTACTTTGCTTATTGAGAGGTCTCTTGTCATTCCTCTATTTTGAAATGATGCAATCTTCTGTTCCATATTACGGCTGTATAGTTAGATACTCCTTTGCTCCATTATTAACAAAGCCATGCCTATGCTCACTATCCCTTATAAGGAGAGTTCTCCAAGAGTTGAACAGAGACTCAGCCTTATCAAGAGAAAGTCTGTTAAATTCAGATTCACAGTCTCCAACATAAAATGCATATTCCTGCTGGGCGTTCTGTAGAATGGCAGGCTGTAGTTTCCCTAAATCAAACAGTATAGTGAACTGCTGTTTCTTGACATAGGCTTCAAGGGCTCTAAGGAAGGAAGGATTGTCAGGTAATAAAGGATAACCCTCACCATCAGTTGCTATGGCATTATAAGCTATCTCTATATCTGTATCCTTGGTTGAAGTATATATAACACATCCTTGAATCTTATATGTAAGGTCAGTCCCATATCTTCCTACATCAGGTTTCTCCTTGCTCATATGAAATGAGTCAGTAGAATACCTGTAGGATATATGAGACCTGTGGTTAGGTTCCATGCCATCAACTTCCTTGGCTGTCCTTACTTGTATCATAGACACATAATCACACGGGAGTACTCCCCTCCAGTCCTCTATTTTAATAACAGTAGTTTTTTCCTCAAACAGAGAAGGACAACCCACTATTTGAATGAAGTCCAAGGTGTATTCAAGTATAGTCTCAAATGGAACATCCCTTAATAAGGGATGCCTCATGACCCTTGAGGCTAAATTTTTAATTGATGTTGTCTTTTCCATGCCTAATTCTATATAACATAAGGGAATCTATTTCCCCATTTTTTATTTTATGCTTAAGTCCTTTCTTAATTTCCCTGTTGATATGAAATTGATAGAAAGATTTATTTGGATAGTCTGCTCTATACTTATTATAGAAGACTTTGAATACTTCTTTAGTTTCCTGTCTTACAAGCCTCTTATCTTTATAAGACTGTTCATCCTCATACCACAGTTTTAGAGTAGAGTTCCAATCTACTGGAAGATTGGTCCTAAGTTTACCTTCCTTAAATTCTACTATAGTCTGCCTCTTCCTAAGCTCCAATTTCCCCATCCTCTCAGGCAATACAATCTCTTCTCCTTGTATAATAAGCTGCCTTAGAATATCATTGGTCTTTCTTATGATACTTAGGAACTCACATTCAGTAAGTACATATTCAGATTCCTTTGGTCTTGTCTTTCTATAGTAGTGAAAGGCATCTTTTACTCCCCAGGAATTCCTGGCTTTGTGTACTCTTTTTCCTTTAGCCTTCTTAGCAGAAGACATAAACTCCCTTATTTCCATTAGTCTTCTTCTGTTTTAGTAGATTTAGTAGTTCTAGGATTAACTCCCATCATGCCACTCATATCATCTGAAGCATTATTTTGCTTATCTGTAGGCAAATATCTAGCTCCACTCAACTCCTGTACCATAAGCTGTATAAGAGGTGATATGAGAGTATCCTCAAGAGGAAACTCAGAATCAAGTATATCACAATTAGTATCAGATTCAGCACTACAAGACATACCAGCTGCTTTCTGAGAATCCTGAAATACTGCATCTACTCTAAGTTTCTTGAGATATAAGAATTGAGGATTAGCTGATTTTAGATACAGGTAATCATCAGGTCCTTTAGTGACATATATCATATTAGAAAGCCATTTGTTGTTTCCCACATAAGGCATTCTCTCTAAAGGAATGAATGAAATATGTTCTGAGCTAAAGTAATCTACTGGATATATATGTTTAATACCAACACTCATTAATGATGGAACTTTCTCAGTACTCCTGAGATATACTCCATAGCAGCTTGTTCCAGGAATAGCTGGAACTTCTATAAGGTCAAAGCATATCTCTTGATAATTACTTCTTGAAACCTCTCCTTTTCTTGCATCCCTATATCTTCTATCTAAGAGCAATGCTCTTATCTTATCTGCAAGAAAGATGAGATGTTCTGGTGTATAAGTGGCATCATTTGAGATAAGTTTTAACTCATCTAAAGCCATATATACCACTTCTCTATATGTTGCCATAATTCTACTTATATTAACTAAATTAGACTATTGCACAAATGTAAGAAAAAATAGTCATTCATGCAATAGTCTAATCAATTTTATTATATTATGTAAACTTAATTATCCCAAAAATCTGTTTTATATTCAGTAGCTCTCACCCTAGAATCTTGTTCAGTAAATCTTAATATATCTTCCTCTGTGCCTCTATAAGGTTGCATTCCTCCAGGCTTTGGAAGAATAGTACCTAACTGAGGTATTTCTTTATAGAATTGAGGATAAGGCATAAGGCAATTACTTCCATACAAACAATATAAAAATTTTGCCATTATGTTGTAGTCTTCCTCAGTAACATAGGTATTTAGGTCAGTATTAAGAAAGGAATCTACTAGTAATAATCCTAATATTTTTACAACTACATCATATCTTAAATAGCCTGTTTGACCAAGATTAATGAAATATTCATTGAGGGCATCAAGAGCTTGTTGAGTTGTTTTTCCTGCATACATATTATTTACATCTACAAGGAGGGTTAAACTTCACATTCTCTTCTGCAAACCACTCTTTGAACTTATCATTTGCCAAGGTATATTGAGCAGTTCTAATAGCAAGTTCAAATGCTTTGAATCTAAGTATATAATCTATAAAATCTTTAGGCAACTCACAACAGCCATTAACTACTTGCTTCATATGATTTATACCTTTTTGATATATAGATTGCCAATTTAATGCTACCCCTAAAGTATACTCAGTATCCATTGCACAAGGAGTATCAATAGAAGGAGTACCAGCTACAGATACATATACATAAAATATATGATTATTAAATGCTGATAACTTAAATTTATCTGGTGAGAGATTTATACTGTATTCTTTTACAGTTGTATCTTGATTTTCATATACTACAACTGCATTAGAACTTGGTTTTCCTGTAGGAGAAAAAGTTTCTTCTGTATCAATACTTATTGAAGATATATACATATTTTCAAAGTATTTGTATAGAGCTACCTTAACATCTATAAAAAGATTTTGACCATCAGGAGTTATTCTTAAATCATTAAAAATTACCATACTAATTCAGTTGAAAATTAAACAATAAAAGGGACCTTTTTAAGGTCCCTTTAGTTTATTTAAGTTCCTCAAGGAATGCACTTGTCTCAGCAGGGACAACAGCCTTAATAGCTGCAATAAGAGCATTGATATTTGTATAATCCTTTTCTCCTGGTCTAGGAACTACAATCTGAATATCCTTCTCAGACTTCTGTACTGAAATTCCATCACCCTGATAGAAATAGTGGATATTAAGAACATCATATTCCTTGCTAGGGTCAACCAGATACTTAGTAGGAATAACATTAGGCCATCCCATATTTCTGTACTGGTCCCCTCTTTCACCCATGCAGAAGTACTCAAGGTCTGCAATAAGCTGTCCTTCTGGAAGAGAAACCTGAGGGTCATAAGCTTCTACCTTTCCCCAAATTCTCTGGTCACCATCTACAAGAACATTTACTGGCTGAACCTCAAAAGGAATTACTGCTTGAGGCATTGTGCCTAAATGCCAAGGCTGAACTGCTTCTACAAATCTAATTGCTGTATAAGTTCCAGTATAGGCTTTATCAAAAGCTTTCCAACTCATTGCCTCTACTTTAGTTTCAGCAGAGCCGTCATAGAGATAAACATCTACAAGAGCTGTTACATCCTTTGAAAGATTAATTACTAAAGAGTGTGCCATCTTCTTATAGAAGTCTGATGCAGAAAGTCCAGAATAAGCATGAACCATACCATACTTGAAGTACTGGTCTGCTTCTGACATTCCAATAAACTCTCTAAAAGCAAGTCTAAGAATATAATCCTGCCCAGCTACTGGCTGACCACCATTTACCTCAGGGTCAAGAGCAAGAGTATATCCCTTGAGCTTAGTAGCTATATCCTCAGCTTTAGTAGCTCTGAGATTAGTAATATTATCTACCTTAATAAGGTCACTTCTCATCTTATCAAGAAGTGCTCCCATATACTGGAAATAGATAGCACTGTCTTTAGCTTCCTTTACTACAGTGATATCTCCAGCATCCTTAAGAGCTGCAAGATTCTCTTTGTAGGCATTAGCAACATAAAGCTGCCTTACCTGATGCACTGAAAAAGCTGCCATAAATTATTGTTTGTTAAAAATATTTGTAAAACTATTGTTGTGAACCCCAAACAGACTTAGCAATACTTACTGCTCTGATGAGGATTGCTCTATGAATTGCTGAATTCAATTTACAAGTTTGAGGTGTACTTATATCATTAATAGTCAGACCTTCTGGTAAATTGTCAAGTATTATAGGTTCTGGTTTTGAAAGATATCTTATTGTATAAGACTCAATAGGATATTTACTTATTAATTCAACTTTATTGGCTTCACAGTCCAATCTTAATATCCTTCTTTCATTAGGTCCTCTAAATGGGCTATTCTTAGTTCTATATAAAGTATCTTGTGTTACTGGAACTACATCTACTTCTCTTTCTATAGAATTTCCACATTTAAGGGAATCATCCTTTATTATTGCCTTTTCTCCTGTCTTAAACCAAATGTCTGTATCTATATTAAAGAATACTGACCTTGAATCCAATCCCTTACCTTCTACTTTAGTTGTATAAGTAGCTTGCTTAACCAAAGGACTTAAATAATCAGTCACTTCTTCAGTACTTTCAAAAGAACTCCCAAGTTTTCCTGAATAAATATCAAGAACCAGAGCTTCTTGTGCTTGGGTTAAGAACAAGCTTTTCTCATACTCTGAAAGTCCTGGAGCTTGATTTGAAGAAATGTTGTTATACATTAAATCAAATTCAAGTGAAAACTCTTGTGTTGTCATATTACTTTGTTTTAGCCTCTATTGAAAGTTTAAGTTCCTGATTCTTAGGAAGGTTAAGGTATCTTGCAGCTACATTCAAAGTAGGGTCCTCATTGTGGTCACACAGTGGTGAGTTGTCACTTCTGAGGTATAACTGGTCACCTCTCTTTGATATTACTCCTGCTTCAATAGCCTTACTGATAAGCACCTTAGTACTAAGAAGTGGGTCAGTGATTATCTTGAGGAACAACTTAGAATCAGCCTGAATAAGGTTATTAATCTTGCCCTGAAGGAACTCAAGTTTTGAATTAGAGGCTACAGGTCTACCATCTATAAGTTCAATAATGCACCTAAGAGCATCTCTGTCATCCTTAATTCTACCATATTCCATGTAGCACTTCATAGTAGCTGACATCTTTTCACTCTCCTGGCTTTCCTGCTCACCCTCCCTAATCATTACAAACTGGTATGTTACCTTTGGCTTGTCCTGTAATGTCTCAAGAGAATCTGCAATAAAGTCAGAGTTAGCCTTAAGGACCTTGTACTTGATATAATCATCTGGTACTGAAAGGTCAAGATAATTGTCTTGCTTTGTCAGTCTAACCTGATAGTTATTCCAGTAATTGTTCTCCTTCTTATAGATAGAGAGAGCATTATATTCAAGCCCCATAATCTCCTCAAGAAATGTCTTCTCATCATCTGTAAGTACATTCTTATATGCACCAGAAGACCCAAGGATAGGAACTGTAAAGTATCTTACTGCACTTTCAGCCATACCTCCATAGAGGATGTGCTTAGGGTTAGTAACAAGCCCTCCCTCCTTAGGGACATGCCTGATAATTACTCTCTCATTTCTTAAGCAAGATTCAACCACTCTACTTGGTTTTGGTTTCTTCTCACCTTCTATTCTTGCAGATGGTTCATTACCTCCCATAGAACTAACTTCATGTACTGAAATTGGGCTATCATCTATAGCTCCAAAATCAATAGACTCTTCCATTTTCTTTGCCATTATTTATCTCCCTTTAAAAATAAAGGGATAGGGTACTACCCTACCCCTTATGATTTATCCCTGAAGTATTGCAGGTATAATTGACATTGTTCTTGTAGGGTCAAGAACACAAATTCCAAGAGTTGCCATTCTGTGGAATGTTGCTGAATCCTCATCATGGCTCATGTATGGATTACCCATCTGACCAGTGAATGGATTCCTAAGACCCCACTCATAGCCCCTGAACTCTGTCTGACCCTTGATAGCACACTTGAAGATATTAGGCTGGTCCATTGTACCAATGTACATAATGTCATACCTATATGAGTATGCTACACCACCCTCTGGGTGAAGAATCTTATTTCTTACTGGGTCATCATAGAATGGGTCTACATCAATCTTAACCCTTACTCCATTAGGAGCCTTATACTCTACAAACTGGAAACCAGCTGAGAGAGCATTCTCATGAAGCTTGCTCTGAGTCTTCTGAACTACTCCAATAGAGTTATTGTCAAGTACAAACTGTGTCCAACCTGAAACCGTCTTGAGGACTTCCTTGTGGAACTGAATTGCTCCTCTCTCACCAGTCTTGATGACAAAATATCTGTCATTGAAATCAAGCTTAGATGCTGAAAGTTCATAAAGAGCATCCTCAATAAGTTTAAGTGAGAAGTGGTTGTAGTACATTGTATTGGCTACTTCCATCTGCTCAAACAGACCTGCACCAGTCTTGATGGCCTCACCTGACTTACCAAAGTTAAGGTACTCACCATTACTGTTCCTGTTGGAAACACCCCAAGCAAGTACATTATTCTTTGCTTCTGAGAACTGAAGTTCGAGTTCATAGTCCACATAGTGCATCCACATATTAGTGGTATCCTTAACAAGCTTTCCACCTTCAGTTTCCTTAGTGATAGGAATACCTACTGCAAGCTTCTTATTAAGCATTGAACCACCAACCTTGTGATGAATTCTAATAGTAGACCACTCATTTCTCATAGAAACTGGTGAGCTGAATCTGATGTCACCAACCTTTCTTGAGAAACTTCTTTCTACTGGAGCATAACCAATGGAGAATCTTTCTCCTGCAAGAAGTCTTTCTGCTGGTACACCCTTAGAATTAGTACCAAAGACCTCTACCTTATAAACCGCATTAGTTCCCTCAAACCTTGCTTCACCAAGAACTCTAAGTGGATATGCCTCATTGTAGTTACCCCAAAGGATTTCTCCATCAGCAAACCAATCTTCTGGGAATACAAGATAGAATGGAGCATAACCAGCACCTACAGGTGCATCTGTATCCTTTACAACATCTCCATTTTCATTCCTTGCTTCAACAAGTGGAATGTTTCTCCTTGAAGAACCAATCACATCCCAGTAATATTCATTGTCATCATCAAACTCCCTTGTTGGGAACTGATTGAGGAATGTGTCAAGGGTCTTACCTCTGTAGTAGGCAAGCAGCTGCACCATAAGGTTTGTAGCCTTCTGAGGTGCTAACTGGAAGATTTGTCCAAGGTGGTTTTCCTTGGTTGTACCCTTCCAGTGCTGGAAGCCTAACATCTGAAATTTACCAAGCTTTCCTGCCATAAATTTTTTATGTTATTGTTGTTTATTCAGAATAGGAGGTTAGACATCAAGATGCCAGCCCTTACCCACATAAGACTCAGGGTCTTCATCAACTCCAGATGCAAACTTCAGATTACCATCTGAGGTTCTTGCAGTATTGTTGATAGTGGTTTCAAGCTCTCTCAATCCCTTCCTCACTTCCTTCTTTACTTTTCCTTTAATAAGCCCATCAAGGTTTTTGAAGCCATCAGTAAGAGTGTATATGAGACCTACATTCTTAAGAAAATCAAGTCTGTTATCCATCTCATACTTCTGTAATGCTGTGAAGAGTTCCCCTGTTTTAGGGTCTTTATAGACAGGCTTACTTACATTATCAAAGACCTTCTGTCTTGTAGCCTTGTCAATCTGGAGCTCTCCAAATACTTTCTCCTCTTCAAGTATATTCTTCTTGAGAGTTTCAGCATCTTTCTTTCTCTCCTCAATCTCCTTTTCCTCTTCTTTCTTAGCCTCCTCTACTATAGAGTCATAAGAGCTCTTGAAGAACTCCTTATTGCTCTTTAGAGACTCTTTGGCATCTTCTATATCAGTGCCTGCATCAAAAGACTTCTTTACTTCCCTCTGAGCTCTTTCTTTAGAGTAACCTCTATTGATAAAGTCATTATAGATGAGCTGTCTTCTCAACTGTTCACCCTGTTCTGACTCATCTGAGATATTCTCATCCTTGATTGAATCAAGATAATTGAGTGTTCTCTCATACTTCTGGACTTCAGAAGGTTCAATTCCAACATTCAATGCTTCATCAATCCTCTTCTGTCTTTCATCAAACTGGGCAGAAACTTCATCTCTTATAGCCTGGGCAAAGGACTCTGCATCCTTTATCTCCTTGGCTTTATCTTCATCAAGGTTCTGGAAGATACCATCTTCTTTCAAGGCACTGGCAATGGAAGAGTAGAAGTTGGTTTTGGGAGAAGTACCAGACCCATCTGGTGTGGTATCTTCCTTTCCTTGCTTATCTTCTTTTCCACTACCTACGCTCTCTGATTCAAATAAATCTTCTGCATCTACTTGAACCTCAGTAGTTTCTTTATTTTTCTTATCATCCTCCGTTGGTTCAGGTGGAGTTTCCTGTGTCTTACTTCCTTCCTCATCAAAGAGATTATCCATCTCTTCTGGGCTGAGGATATTGCTTAAATCAAGTTCTTCCATATTATCTTCTCCTTAAACTTCATGCAAAGATATATACAAAAAATGTAAAAGACAATAAAGAAAATGTTTTCCTTATTGCCTATAAACTTTTTCACTTAGAGTAATACTACTTACCCTTCTTTCCCTACCTTTACTTTTCTTGCAAGCCATAATTAAACAATTTCAAGTTCTATAATATTGCCCTTCAACTTATTGTAGAGTTCAGCAAATACTTTCTTACCATTCATAAGATATTCTTCTGCTGAAAGGTTGCCTACTCCTATGCATCCCTGTACCAAGGAATCTCTCTTTGGACCATCTGCAACATGAATAAGAACACCTTCATAGCCTTTTACATCAATAAGTCTTGGAAGTTTGCCTTTACATGTTTCCATATAGAAGGAATATTTAGAGAATTTAGGACTAACCACATCTAAAGTAACTCTGTAGGTTCCTTTTGGAATAGCTGTTTCTCCAGGTACTTTCATAGACTTTATTTGTTCTACTGACATACTCTGAGTAAGTCCTCTGTCCTTATCCTCCAAAGTATCACAGAAATAGACCCCATCTACATATAGCTTACCTAAAGTGTAGCTATTCCTTGTTATAGTTCTCTTTATAGTCAGTTTCATCAGTATCAAAATCTAATAGTCTGAACAAATCATCAAGTTCTGTATCACTATAAGGACATCTGTTCTTGCAGGATTCAATTGTACAGATTTTACCAATCATCTTGATGACTACACTCTTAAGTCTCATAACTTCAGCCTTATTCTTGTCTACAATCTTTGAATATAAATCAAGTTTTCTGCCAAGGTCTTTAACCATGTCCTGATATATATCCAAAGATGCCTTCATATTGGATATCTGTGTGCTATCTACTTCTGCATTATACTTTTTCTTTGAGAATAGAAAAGTAAAAAATGCAGAGCAGAATGTAGTTACAGTACCTATACCTGCTGTAATCAATACCCCTAAATCCATCACTCAATAATCTTTATATATTTTTCCTGTTTGTTTATTATATAAGGACTCTTCTCAATTACTTCTGTCTCAATCACCTTATGTCTCTTTTGGAACAGTCTCCCCAGCCAACACTTCTTAGGAGGTTTAATAGTCTCTTTCCTTAAACTCTGCACTACATACCTCTCTGATATGAACTTGGGAGAGGCAATTACAGTAGATGGATATTCAAGTTTTAGATTAAGAGAACACCATTTATCTCTTAAAGTAGTATCTATCTTAAGTTCTGAATTTCTGAAAAGAGTATCTCTGAATATCAAGGTATCAGTCTTTTTAGCTTCAGATAATTGATATTCAAGTTCTTTTATGTTCTTGTCTTTAATTTTAAGTTCCTTTCTGACTTCATTCATCTTCACAATGATGGAGTCATTAATATAGTTTAATTGTTCTACTGTAAGCTGTAATGTTCTTCCTTTATTATTAAAGGAATCATTGTCAGCAAATAAAGCCTTCTCATTGGCTATACTTATAGACAAATCTTCCTTCAAACTATCTATTCTTGAAGACTGGAGTGATATAACACCAATCATACCAAGTATAAGAACAGCTACTCCTATATATATCCAACTTTTAAGTTTCATATTTTTCCTCCAATAGGCAAAGATAATAAGTATAAATAAAAAAAGCAAGGGGTTAAGTAGAACACTTAACCTCTTGTTAATTTTATTCTAATCTATGATTAGGACAGTGTCCAAGAATCATTAGATGTGATAGTCAATGTCTTGGTCTCACCAACTGCAACGAATAACAATGTATCAGGAGAGAGGTCAAGAGTTGAAGCAGAACCCTGCTGGTTGAATGTAATATCCTTAGTAGCAGTCTTACCACCCTCACCCTCAGCTGAGATAGTAACAACAAAGCCATTTCTTGGAGCAGTTGTAGGGTTAAGATTAACAGTAACCTTACCAGTATTAGTCTCAAGTGAGAAGCCTTCCTTAGCAGTCTTAACTGTGTAATCAGCAGAGAGCTGTACCTTATTGTCTGCTGGAGTAGATTCAGTTCTGGTAGCACCTGAAGTGTAAGTAACTGTCTGCTTCATAGCAGGAACAATAGCATACGTCTCACCTGGAGCAGCAAGAGATACTGGAGTAGCCTGACCAATAGTTACATCACCATAAGTTGCAGAGTTAGCTGCCTGGTATACAGTGACTGACTTAGTAGCTGTCTTGCTATCTGCACCTGTTGCAGTAATTGTAATAACACCTGCTTCAGTTCTAGCAGATACTGCTGTACCCTTAGAAGCTGTTGTAATAGCATCACTATAGGTAACTGCAATAGCATCAAATACTGGATTTGTAGAACCTGCATCATTGGAGATATCAACTCTAACACCTGAAGAGTAGCTGATTGTCTGAGTGGCAATAACTCCAGTACCAGACCATGTGATGTTAGATGAACCGACAGAACCGCCAGAAGCTGAAATATCAGCAGCAGAAGGAACTCTACTTGAGAACTTAACATCACCATAAGTAGCTGTATTGGCAGCTTGTTTTATTGCTATATTTGTAGTAGCAGTACTATAGTCTCCAAAATCTGAATAAAATTTAAAACTTAAAGTGCCCTTATATTCAGAAATTCCAGAAACCGCAGTGCCCTTACTTGCGACAGATAAATTAAGACTATAAGAGTCTTCAGCAGTCACAGGGTCACTTGTAACCAACTCAGTATCAAAAACTCCACCGACAGAGGTAACAGTAATGGTGCCTCCATTTGTATTAGACTCATTCCATCCCCAAGTTTGAGTGACTAACAATTCTGTTGGCTCTATGACAACACTACCATCACCACCATCACCGGGAGCAACATAGATTCCAGCATCTGCCATAGGATATACAAGTTTCTCAACAACGGGGTCTGCATAATTTCTAACACCCGCTGCCTGATTGATAGTAATCTCACCTGAGGTTACATCAGCATTTGCATTCTTAACAGCAAACTTAGCAACTAATGCAGATGTTGATTTGTTCTCTGGAACAGTTACAGTAAGAGTGAAGTCATATATTGCAGATGCACCTGGGTCACCATCTACTGATATATCAGAATTACCATTCCAAGACTCGTCAGCTACTCCTGCTACAGCAAGCTTGTAAACAAGGCCTGGAATAGTAGAATCTCCTACTACAATGTTAAGGTCAGCAGAGTTAGACTTACCTTGAATAGTTACATTCTGACCTACCTTATCAGCAGAATAGGCCTTTGTTTCAATAGTAATAACCTCAGCAGCACCTACCTGAGACACAGCTGTAGTATCTGAAGCTCCACCTACTGTTGTACCAGTAATAGTACCCTCTCTGGCAACTCTACCAGTGTAGGCAGCAGCAGTGATTTCACTTGAGCCATTCATGGAACCTTCTGCGGTTCCAATTGTAATCCATTTTGGTTTAGCCATAATTTGAACTAAATTTTAAAAATTAAAAAACAATGTTTTTATATAAAATGTATTTATCTATCTTAGTAATTCAGTAAATCCAATTCCTGGGAGATTATCAGAATCTCCTTTATAAGCAAGAAGAACATCTCCATTTACAGGAATAGGTGTTTCCATATTAAATTCTACTGCACGCATAAGCTGTTCAAAGGTAGCTAAATAATGAACACCATTATCTGAACCAAATACTATATTACCTGGGTCATTTCCCAAGCTTGCAGTAACTTTTCTAAAAGGAGCATCTGGTTTATTGCCTGGGTTACATAGTATAAGTATTGAAATAACATCTAATCCACTGGCCACTGGCACCCGTTTAGAATCTAATGATAAAGTTCCAAAAGATACTCCAACACCCTCATCTTTAGGTAGAGTCAAAGTGCCTGCATTTATTGCAGTACCATTTGATAATG
>ERZ1024469.19-NODE-19-length-14951-cov-6.414205_pt1 | contig 14951 bp, 23 predicted proteins | sample MGYA00520803_ERZ1024469 | MGnify/ENA primary metagenome ERZ1024469 (study PRJEB33242, sample SAMEA3444308) | Homo sapiens | biome: Host associated; feature: Gastrointestinal tract; material: Stool | place: Uganda | collected 2011-01-01 ... | reverse complement strand
AGAGCCCGTCCAAAAAATATATGCGGCTGGGCAAATATGACGGCGAAGGGTTTGCGCTGGGGTTTGAAAAGAGCATCCCCCTTGTTACCCGTGCCTCCTCCCGGTTGTCGGAAGCGGCGTATGCGTCTATCCAGAGAGCACAGACCGCATGGGACAACATCCCAGAAACCGGAGGATCCGTAAACGGTGGCAGCACAACCACCAACTGGGGCGGCATCAACATACAGGTATACGGCGCTGAGGGGCAGGACGTGAATGCCCTGGCAGATGCGGTTATGCGCAGAATGCAGGCCGAAGTAAACCGGAGAGAGGCGGTGTGGCAATGATCAAATGGGCGGGAAAATCCAGTGATGACGTGAAGGTCATCGTTGAAAGATACCCCGGAAGAACCTACGCACAGAAGAAGCTCCTTATAACCTCCATCCCGGGCAAGTCCGGGGACATGGTGGAGGATCTGGGCGGCTACAACAATTACACCCAGGAGTACATGGTCTATCTGAGCGCCGATCAGCCCAAGCTGCCCACCGTTGCCAAAGCGGCGGCGGCATGGCTGGCCGGGCCTGTGGGGTATCAAAGATTAGAGGACAGCTACGAGGCGGATACCTTCCGCCTCGCTTTTTTCGAGGGGCCCATGGATATAGAAAATATCCTTAACCGCTTTGGCCGGGCGACCATCTCCTTTAATTGCGATCCAAGGCGATTTTTGATATCCGGGGAAACCCCTGTAACCCTGACGGCGGCGGGAAGCGTGACCGGGCCCAATCCGTTCCCGGCGCTGCCTTTGATCGAAGTGACCGGATCCGGAGATATCACCCTGACGGTGGGGAATGTGGATGTGGAGATAACCGGGCTGGAAAGCAAAATCACGCTGGACAGCGAAACCCAAAACGCCTATAACGGCGCGACAAATTTGAACGGCATAATCAATGCCCCGGACTTCCCGGTTTTGCGCGAGGGGGCAAACAATATAAGCTGGACGGGGACTGTAACCTCTGTGAAGATCACCCCCAGATGGTGGACGTTATGAACTATCCGAGACTGTATCCTCCCACTGCTGCGGCGTGGGATACCAATGGATTGGGGGCATTGTCGGATTGCATCTCCTGCGTGGTGGAAGAAACACTAAACGGGCCCTTTGAACTGGAAATGCAATACAGACTGAACGGTCTGCATTATGCGGATATAACACTGCGCTCCCTTATATTGGCAAAGCCAAATCCTACCGCAAGGCCACAGCCCTTTAGGGTCTATAAGATAAGTCGTCCCATAAACGGGGTGGTGACCATCAATGCCCAGCACTTGAGCTATGACCTGAGCGGCATTGTGATAGAGCCTTTTAACGCTCCCTCCCTTGCGTCGGCTTTAGAAGGGATGAAAACCAATGCCGTTACCGAGAATCCGTTTGAATATGAAACGGATAAGACGGTTATCTCTGACTTTGTTGTGTCCTATCCTTCTTCTGCCCGATCTTTGGTGGCCGGGCAAAGAGGCAGCTTATTGGACACCTACGGCGGGGAGCTGGAGTTTGACCGGTATCAGGTAAAATTATTGGCTCATCGCGGGAAGGACAACGGCGTGACCATCCGATACGGAAAAAACATGACGGATGTCAACCAGGAAGAGGACGGCAGCGGCGTATATACAGGCGTGTATCCGTACTGGTACTCGGAAGAAGAGGGCAGCGCCGATCTTGGCAGCTCGTATGTGCCGGTGGAAGGAGAATTTGATTTTACCCGGATTTTGCTGTTAGACCTGACCGAGGAGTTTGAAAACAAGCCCACCGCCGAAGAGCTGACGCAGAAAGCGCAGGAATACATCTCCAATCATGATCCGGGAGTGCCGACCATAAGCACCACGGTATCCTGGTATCAATCGAAAGAATTTGTTGAAAACGTGAATCTGGGAGACGTTGTAGGCGTTTATTTTTCCCGCTTAGGTATATCTGCTAAGGCCAAGATCGTGAAAACGCGCTACAACGCCTTACAGAATCGGTATGAAAGTGTGGATATCGGCAGTGTTAGAAGCTCCATTGCCGGAACCATCGTATCCATGGATCAGGGGGTAAGCAGCGTCACTCAGTACACGGTGACCGAGACGCGAAGGATCACCAAGGAGCTGGAAATGACGGCGGACAGTTTGAGGTCTGCCATATCCGACAGCGCACAAAATACAACCCAGCTGATCCAGCAATCCCAGGCCATCATCATGGAGGCGTTACAAGAATACGCCACAACGGGAGACCTGGAACAATTAAGATCCAGCATGCAATCCCGGTTTGAGATCTTGGCCGGGCAGATCGAAGCATCCTTTACCAGCATCTCCGAAACCGTGAGCGATTTAGACGGCGAAACCACGCGGCAGTTCTCGGAGATCCACAGCTTTATCCGGTTGATGGCACAAACCTCCACGGTAAACGGCGGTATCGTTATAGGTGAGAGCACCAGCCAGATAAAATTGAAACTGGAAAACGATATCCTGTACTTTTTCGCCGGGGATGAGAAAACTGTCTCCGTGAACAACGCCATAGCGTACTTTTCTGCCGGAAAATTGTACGTGGTGCAGTCCCAGATCCAGCAACTGACCATCGGCACAACCGGGCGATTGATGGATTTTTACATCCTCGGCAGCGGGGAGAACACCGCCGTTGGCATGATCGGACGATTGTCATAAGGAGGAGCATATGCCTATATTATCTGCCACGATGCAAACGGGCATCAATACCATCGGTAAGCGCACCAAGGGCGGGTTTACGTCCACCGCTACGGCCACCGGAACGGGGAGAACCTTGCAAACTGCTACCAGTGCGGCACAGGCCAACGCCAAAGCGGCGATCTCCTTCCAGTCGGCGAGCAATAACCGGGGCACCATCGGCACATGGTATCTAAGTAACGGCACAAACTCCCTCGGGACAAGCACCCTCATAGGCAACGCGTACTCCAACGAGGGACGGAGCGGCGAAAGCTACAGCTACACCACCACCAACGTGGAGAGCGGCGCAACCTACACGGTAACGGTGCGCTGCACCTGTACTTACTCCCTTTCTTCGGCTCGAAAAACCTACCAGCGGATAGCGTCCTTTGCGCTGGACGCGAACACGGTCAGAAGCGGCTCCCTTATCCTCACTCATGCCAGCGTGACCGACTTCCCCGTGTTTATCGTCGTGCAGACTGCGGCGGGGTTTATCGAGGATCTGACGGATGAGGTGTACATGACCGCCACCCTCAACGGCACATCCACCACCATAACCCTGACGGATACCATGCTTAACGCCATCCGGAGCAGCGGAACGTTTGTGCTCTGCATCGGCAAATACCGGGATGGGAACGTGAGCAATTACGCCGGGACAAGCGAGATCTACGGCGTGAGCATCAGTTATGACCCGGCCAACAGCAGCATATCCAGTGTGACCGAGAATGTACCCATGGATGGCACCACACAGGGAACAGTGACCATTGAGCGGTACGGCACCAGTTACACCCACACGGTGAAAATCACGCTGGGAACGGAGACGCAGACCTTTGAAAATGTCGGGGCCTCCTGCACCTTTACGCTCCCGGCATCGTGGGTGGCGCAGGTGCCCAATGCGACCAAAGGCACGGCTACGGTGCAGTTGTGGACGTATGATGCATCCGGGGCGCAGCTGGGCGGTGTTGCAACGGCCTATTTTTACGCGGTTGTGCCTGACACAGTTATTCCCACCGTTACGTTGGCAAAGACCATAATCAACGCCAATGAGACCGTGAACGGCTGGGGCATTGCCTTGCAGGGATACAGCCAGATCAAGCTGACCGCCACCGCACAGCCGGGAACCGGAGCGACCATAGCCGGGTATGCTTTTACGGGGCCGGGAGCGGCGCAGAGCGGGACGAATGCTGAATGTACCTCCAATGTCCTGACCGCTACCGGGGAACTGACCTACAAGGTGACGGTAACGGACAGCCGGGGCCGGACTGCCTCTGCCACTGTGACGGAGACGTGCTATCAGTATTATCAGCCTGCTATCGGCTTATCCGTGTACAGATGCACAGAGGACGGAACCCCGGACGATGCCGGGGGAACCTACGGAAGCGCCACGCCCACATATGATATAGCCCCGTGCGGTGGTCACAACACGGCGGTAGCGGTACTGCGGTACAAGTCAACCGGGGCATGGAGCGTCATCGAGAGCAACGCTTCCAGCGGTCAGGCGTATATCTTCGGCGAGATCGACAAGGCCAGCAGTTATACGGTGGAGCTGACCGTCACAGATGCTTTGGGTGCTGCTCCGGTAAGAGCGGAGATCCTGCAACCTGTCACCGGCTCCCTGTTTATCGGGTTAAATCGTGACCGGGTGTCTATGGGTATGCCGCCGACCAGAGCAGGGTTTGACTGCCACTTTGACGCTTACTTCCGGGGCAGCGTGACCTTGGAGGGCGACCCTCTCGGCGTGGAAAGCGGCGGTACAGGGGGCAAGACCGTACCGGAGGCACTTGCCGCATTGGGCGCACCGTTTGCCGTTGAGTACGGCGGCACAGGCGGGAACACCCCGGCGACAGCCCGTGAAGGAATCGGCGCATGGGGAAAGCCCGTTGTGCTGTGGACAAACGCAAGCCCCACCTCTACACTCCCCCCACAGGATATCGAAATAGACGAGAACTGCCCGTTTTTGCTTTGCGTGGGCACAAACGGCGGGGTTATTTTGGACAATACCGAGCGGGGCGGCGGGCTAACCGAAGCGCACTGGACGACCATAAGCAACGATCTCCATATCACCTTACAGACGAGGATTATTAACCGAGTGGCCGGGGGCAAGGTGCATATCGGCAACGCCTACGGATATGATTACAACTCAAGCAACAACAGGATGGCCGGGAAGCAGGATAACACGGAATGCATCCTGTACCAGATTTGGGGGATATATTGATGTACGCACTCAACCTTGATACGGACGGGAGGATCCTGTCTGCCACATATGCTCAGTACGCCAAGGAGGGCGCTGTGCTGGTGGACACCCTACCTGTAGGAGACATCTACGACAACCGCTATGTGGACGGGGCGTATATCCATGACCCCCTTCCCAAAACGGAAATGCCAGCCGAACTATAAGAAAGGATAACCGATGAACATCATCTTAAAAGATGGCCGGAAAGAGCTATACCAGTGGAACACCGGGCGGCAGATACAGTTTGATGATCCTGCGGTCGGGCAGGCGCATTTTGCCAACAAGCTCTTTGGCCGCAGTATGGACGTGGACATTGTGGACGGGGTATGCACCATCCCGGACGAGCTATTACAGACCGGGCGACCGCTCCATGTGTACGCATGGGTGGGTACGGCCTTGGACGGGTACACAAAAACCGAGAAGGTGTTCCCGGTCATACCCCGGAATAAGCCCAGCGATTATGTGTTTACGCCCACTGACCAGAAAACCTTGGAGGACTTGCAGAACCAGATAGGCGATCTTGCAGACCTGAAAACCAAGGACAAGGATAATCTGGTGGATGCGATCAACGAGGCGGCGGCAAGCGGAGGCGGGGATGATCTGAGTGATAACACCATCCTCCAATGCCTGATAGACACGGACACTCTCCCGGCAGTAACCAGCGCAGGAGCGATCCTGTGTGCAGGCGACAAAATACTATTGATGTGAAAGGAAATTGATATGGCGATTGAGTTTAGAGACGTAGCGGAATTAGAAGAAATAACGGAAATCCCCGAAGATGCGGACATCCTTGTTATCGTGGACGGCGTGGCCAAGCGAATCAGCAAGGAAAACGCCAAGTTCGGCGGTGGCAGTGTGACGACCTTTTACGTTGGACAGTAAGGAGGGATAAATTATGGCGATAAAACAGAATAAAATTTATTCCGATGCAGCAAAAACCACGGAAGCTACTCCCCAGCAGATTTACGATGCATTTATGGCGGGGAAAGTGGTCTTGAGTTTTGGGGCCGAGCAGAGCACGGTAACAAGCTGCAAGGTATTCGGCACGGCAGAGGAAGTTGTCGGCATCATAGTCTATTATGACAACAACGGCAGCTTTGCAAGTATCAGTGTCGGCAACACCTCCGGAGGTAACTAACCTTGACCACCAATCACATTAAAGCCATCCTGACATCTCTGCGGGCAATGGTTGTCAAGATGCTTCCGGCGTACAAGTTTTATCTCGGCACAGAGATATCCACCAGCGAAGAAACGTTATTGACTGCCACTATCGTAGACGGACAAGCAACGGTAAGTGTAAGCGACACGTTCGGCGGTTTTGTCGAAGGCGATATTTACAATGTAACGCTTGACGGAGAGACTACGCAGACCGCAGCTAAAGACATTACCTATCTTATGCCTTTTTTCAGATCATAATTTATGGATAAAATAATTGGAATTACAAACGCTCCTGATGATGTTATTGCGGCCTTATTAAGTGAGACACCAATATCTGTACTTGCGCACGGAAAATATGTTGGCGGTCATATTGTAATTTATGAGGATTCTCAGCAGATTGCCAGCGGCGACCTAATTGACGGGCAAGAGGTTGCGGGCACAGGTACATATGCTTACAGCTTGACACCAGTCGAAGGTTATTCCGGATATGACGATACAAAAAGCTACAGGCTCATAATAGACGGAGACGAGATCGATTTCGTCGTGAACGGTTCACTGACAAACCTCCCGCTTGACGCGATGTACATTATCGCGGATTTTGGACGCGGAATGCAAGTTACGCAAACCTATCCGGATTTGTCGAGCGTATCCGTATCCCAAACCAAAACCGTCACCACGAAACGGTACCAGACGAAGAAGCTAAGTAAGGAGCTGCTGCCTGATGGCATAGAGAGCGGGATAAAGGCGGCGAACACAAAGGCGACAAATGCCATGTCTGCGGCACAGGATGCGCAGGATACCGCTAATCAGGCGGTGTCGTATGCGGCTACGGCACAGTCTGCGGCGAACACTGCTCAAACGACCGCAAACACGGCCAAGAGCACTGCGGATATCGCCAAGAGCACTGCGGATATCGCCAAGAGCACAGCGGATATCGCCAAGAGCACAGCGGATGCGGCGGCTCCGAAAGAAAATCCGGTGTTTGCAGGAACATTTTCGCAAAACAGAAAAGCTGGAACAACTGTCGGACAGTACTCTTACGCCGAGGGACTTAATACCACAGCCAGCGGATTCTCCTCTCACGCAGAGGGGTATGTAAGCGAGGCCAGCGGCGAATTTTCTCACGCGGAGGGGGGTTATACCGAAGCGAGCGCGAAAAGTTCTCATGCGGAAGGAGAAAACACAACAGCCAGCGGATTCTCCTCTCACGCGGAAGGTCGTTACACCATAGCTGCAAGTCCCAGTCAGCATGTGCAGGGAAAGTTCAACGCAGAAGATACGGCGGGAAAATATGCTCACATCGTAGGCAACGGCACAAGTACGGCAGACCGCTCCAACGCCCACACCATCGACTGGAACGGTGTCCCGTGGTATCAGGGCAGACCGCAATTCGGCGGCACTGCACAGGACAACGGCGCACAAACAGTAGTCGGCAACGGCGACAAGGAAATCATCCTGGCATCCAGCACTTCCGGCTCCACGAAGAAATTCAAAATCACCATAGACGACGCCGGCACCCTCTCCGCAACGGAGGTCACAGATGCGTAAATATCTCGCTATCCTCCTGCTCTGCATCATCGCCGCTATGCCCTGTCACGCCAAACAGGCACAGGCTCCCCCTGTCAACGTCAAAACAGAGGGTATGCAAATCATGTGGCGGCACATGGAACTGCGGGGCGAAATGGTGACAAAGCCTCGTCTGAAAGGCAGATTGATTATCCCCAGCGTGGGTATCGATGTGGGCTTGTACTACGTCAACTGGGACAACGGCCAGCGCATAGCCAACCACAAGGACAGTGCCGGGTGGTATCACCGGTTTTTGACCAAGCACAGCGAGGTCATAGCCGACCACAAGACGCAGGAGTTCAAGACGCTCCCACAAGTGGAGGTGGGCGACCGGGCGTACATCCTCACCAAGGACGAGATAATAGCCCTCACCTGCACATGGGCCATTGACGGCCACAACACCGGGGACTACATCACGGATGCCGAATACCACAGCGTGATAGACAATGCGGAGTATGTCTGCTACACCTGTCTCAAGGGCTGGCGCAATGTGCGGGTGGTGGGGTTTGATTCAGTGGCCGGGGGATTCCTCAGTCTTTTTGAAAACAACGGATATCTATTTTGAGAGGTGATTATATGGTAACTGGCAAGGATTTTGCCAACTTTGCCGCCGGGCAGGCTGGCACATGGTGCTATGTCTGGGGCGGTAACGGGGCGGACATGACCGCCATGGACGAGCGGGCACGCAACAGCTGGATAGCCAAGCAAGAGGGGCGATTGAAAACCAGCTCCATCCCCTACGCCAAGCGGGTGGAGATGATCAAGACCCTGTATGCCAAGCTGGATGCGCAGGGGGTAAATCCCATCCGGGGTGGCGACTGTTCCGGGTTTGTTTTCTGGTGTTTGAAGGAGCTGGGTTTGCAAAAGAGCGACCTGTCCAGTCGGGGATTTTTTGGGATTTGCAGGCGCATCGAGGTAGCTGACCTCCAGCCCGGCGACCTCGTATTTAAGTGGACGGACAAGGACGGGGACGGTTTTGAATCCTCCGAAATCTACCATGTGGGCATCTACATCGGGGACGGGAACACCGTGGAGTGCATAGGCCGTGCGGAGGGCGTTGTGGTGCGTCCTTACAAGCGGGGCGGCTGGGGCGTGTGCGGCAGACCCAAGTATTTCCCGGATACCGACGGTGAGGATATCGACCTGACCCCCAAGACCCCGACCGTGGAGGTGCTGGGATCCGTCAACGTGCGGGAGGCCGGGAACATCCTTGGTAAGCGGCTGGGCACGGCGCACCGTGGGGACAGACTCCCTATCCGGGACTGGTCTGGTGAGGGCTGGTATCGAGTGGAATACAAGGGCCGGGTAGGCTACATCTCCAATAATCCCAGGTATACGCGGGTGGTGGAGGTGTAGGTGGATTGGGTATCTATTCTGGCGGTCGTTGGCACCGTATGCAGCATAGTATTTGGGTATCTGGCTTTTTCGCGGAACAAGACCCATGATGAGCGCGGGGAAGGGCAGCAGACCGGCACCATCCTAACGGAGCTTGGATATGTCAAATCCGGTGTGGACGACATAAAAACGGAAAACCGGGAACAGCGAAAAGTAAACACGGAGCTATACAGCCGCATGACTGCGGTAGAATCCTCCGCTAAGCAGGCGCACCGCCGGATAGACCGATTGGAGCACCTTGACGAAAGTGACCGATAAAAAACGAAAGGAAAAACAAAAATGAAAAAGATCAAACTTATCCTGTTGACCCTCTGCATCTTCCTGCTGCCGCTGGCGGCTTTTGCCGACACCGGGGCAGAGCCGGAGTTTTTCACGTGGACTTCGCTCCTCACCGTGGGCGGGGCCACTGCCGTTGTGGCACTGTTCGTCCAGCTCACCAAAGGGCTGGGCGTTATCGCCAAGATCCCCACACAGATCTACAGTTACATCGTGGCCGTTATTGTGCTGCTGGCCGCAACTATCTTTACGGGCGGTCTGACGGTATCCTCCGCTGTGCTGACGCTGGTCAATGGGTTAGTGGTATCTCTGGCGGCAAACGGCGCGTATGGGGCGATTGCAAGAGTTAAAAATTAAGTATTAGCGTATTCAAGGCGGGAGAGATCCCGCCTTTTTTATTTTCAAAAAAATATAGATAAATCGGAACTTTTTTGCATTTACCACTTGACTTTGTGTCCACAATGTGGTAAGATTAGTACATCAAAAAGAGGAGGACAAAGAAATGAAAAAGCTCTACAAAGTGACCGTCAACAACTACGGATGGGACTCCGCAAGGACCCTGTACTTTGAGACCAAAGAGGCTGCCCAGGCGGCGTACGAAAAGTACCCCGCAGCTGATCGGGTGCAGTACGCAGGACGTTTTTCTGAGGCTCGTGCCGCAGAGCTCACCCGCTCCGAAGATGACATGTGGTTGTGTGACTGATAGATAAAAAGAAGGAGGGGCCATGGGAAAAACGATCAAGACAGACATGCTTAAGGTCAGGATAACTCCTGACCTTAAAGCCAAGATACAGGCCGCTGCCGATGCGGAAAATAGAACGGTGTCCGGGTACATCGTCAACCTGATCATGCGGGACATCGCCAAAAAGCAGAAGTCCGGGGAACTTAACTAACAGGATGGAAGAATATGACTATAGCAGAACGCGCGGACATGTAAGGAGGCAGGCATGCACATCTGGTTTGACAATAATAAGCCTGTCGCTTATGTCTCCACGGGGTATCGTGACGAGCATTATGGCAGCGTGTATAACGATCTGCACTTTTCATGGACGCTCCGAATGATCGGAGCGTCCAAAGATCCCGAAAACCATTGTTGGGTTATCCCAATAGACATGGTCAAGGATGTGCGCAGGATCGCGCGCTGCATCCTCCGCGAGGACGTCATCCCCAACACCAAGGGCCTGACCGTGGAATTTGATGGGCAGAAGTACACATTGGCAGAGGATGTCCACTGCGAGGGGGCGCTCGGTCAGTACCACGCCGAGGCATATGACCCTACCGGGCACGGCTGGCCGACAACCATCTATTTGGACGCATGGATGGGAGATGGGATAGACGATCTGACACCGGATCATCCGATCGCTGGGGTCATTGTGTGCGATGATTAAAAAATAGAAGGCGGAGTCGTTAAACTCCGCATCAAAAAAGTCAAGTGCAGAACGGATCGTCACCAATTGGGTGGATTTGTGGGTGGACAAAAAATAAAATCAATCAAAAAAGCCCTATGTTTAGGGCTTTTTGTTTGCTATATGCATACCCCAATGAGGTAATACATGTTTAATTTATACTTTTATGCCACTTGGGTTTTTCCCAGTTTTTGGGGATTTTTTAAACTGTGCGTTTATGCGATATTCCCAGTTTTTAATTTTGATTGGGTGGATTTGTGGGTGGATTTTTTTCCAGAATTTGTCTGAACGCGGCGTTGCTATACGCGGCGATCCGCTCTCTGTCTCCGCTCATCTCATGGTTGTATACTGTGTCGCCGTCAAATTTGCGGGAATGCCCAAAGGCCATTTTTTTGAGCGTCTCCGGCATGTCCTTATTGATGCTGTAGCAGGTGTGCCGGAACTCATAGGGCTGGATATATCTGGGTGTCCCGCTCTTTTTTTCCCCCCGGCGGCCTATCCCGTTGTACTCGCAGTATTTGTACCAGTTGAGTCGCAGGATTTTTTGATCGCAAAAGCCTCCGCGCCGATCCGGGAAAACATACGGCGATATGATCCCACACTTGCGCAGCATCTCCTTTTGATCTGCTATCACCCTGGCGGCGTAATCGTTCATGATGAGCAATCTCCGGGCGTTATCGTTCTTTCCGTGCGTTTCCTCCCCGCGCACGTTAATGGATCTGTTTATGCTGTATTGCGCTCCGTCTATATCTGACCACTTTAGCCCGGCCAGCTCCCCGGGCCGAAGGTCGGAAAGAAGCAGGAATCTGTAGGCGTGGATATGGAAATCCTGCATCTCCTTGCCGTTGAATACGGTCATGTCGCTGGAAAAGAGCTTCGCGATCTCGTCCGAGGTCAGGATGTATCTCTGCACACCCGGCGCACCCTTTGGAATGGCAAGCTCTTCCGGGTGCAGGGTGGTGTACCTGTTTTTCCGACAAAACTTCAGGAACCCGCCGAGACACTGCTTTATGTTTTTCAGATGTTGTTTTGATGCCCCACCTTTGTAGGCCGCTGCAATGATCGATTCGCAGTCCCCCTCTGTAAGGGCTCCTATGCGCTTACGCCCTGCATACTTGCACACCCAGCAACGGCCAACGGAGGCCATCCTGCTCACATATCCTGTGGAGGTGGTTTTGCGCAGGTGATCCATATATTTTTCAAACACCGCTTCCACCCGCGCGGATCCTCCCGTGGTGCTGCTTTCCAGCCATTCATCCGCTTTCCGTTCGGCCTGCAATTTTCCTTTTTTTGTCGTCATGCCAACGGAGGAGCAGAAAGTTTTCCGCTCCCCCATATCGTTGGTAACTTTTATCTGCCAGTATTGCCGCTTTTCGATCCAGACGGCTTCGTTCTTTCTCCTTTTCATGATCTGTCGAATACATGCTCCTTGAGTTTTGTTAATCCGTCGCTCCCGGCCTTTTTTAGGAAGTACTGGCCGGTTTCCTTATCGTAGAAAATAAAACACACATCATATAGATCAAATATTGCGCCGTACCCATCCTCTGGCTCGTCATAAGCAGATACGGAATCGGATAGAGCCGCCACAAATGCGTTTAGCGTTGTGGCAAAAGACTTCATCAAGGTTTCCATTTTTGCATTTAGATCTTCGTTTATTTCCATTAGGGAAACCATTTCTCTGGCGCTTGTTGGGAATGAATCTTTTATTTGAATGTATATGATTATTGTTTTCTCATCGTGGAAGCTTGCCTGGACTTCTCCAAACATTTCGTTTTCGCTTTCGCTTTCTGCGCTTGAAAAAGCGTAGAACGCAGTCTCCCACTCTTTATCCGTCAACCCTACCGGGCCGTTAAAAAGTGGCCGCGGCGTATCGGTTGGAACTGGGGTATCCGTAGGAACCGACGTTTCTGTGGGGGCTTCCGTTGGCAATTCTGTTGCTTCTGCCCGTTTTGATCCTGCATCGCTGGCGGCACACCCCGAAGCCAGCACCAGAATTGCCAAGAGGAACGCAATATATTTTTTCACTTCCCCCTCCTATATATTCGCCCCGCCGAATCGGTCGAGTAATCTCGTAAACCATCCCCGATCCAGATGTGTCAGGTCATAGAGCAGTATCGCCACTATCGCCACCAGCAGCGTTATGCACACCACGGCACAGGCGATTGCCCATTTTCTTGACGTTTCCAGATCATGTGTCAGATGGTCTTTATCTGTCTCAAGGGCAAGGATCCTTTTATCCTTTTCCCTGATCATCTCCAGGGCGCTGTCCAGCTTGGCCTGGAGACTTTCCATGTTTTCCTGCCGTTCCCGGATTCTGCGGTCAAAAATAGACATAAGGTCTTTTATGACTTCCGATCCGGCGCACATGACTACCGGCTCACCCATTACCTCTTTTTCCGTTTTCCCAAAGGCAGCGGCGATCTGTCTTACCACAAGGCTGCTGGGCTGTATGGTTCCTGCCCGCAGTCGGCTTATGGTTGACTCTGATAAGCCGGTGTACTCGGCGATTTGCGCGTTTGTCCTCAGATTAGGGTTGTCCTTGGTCTGAGCGTCCAGAAACTCCCTGACATTTGCTGCTACATCCGTTATCCCGTCCTCCAATCATATATGATTCTATTCTGCATGCACGGAGCATGTTGAATACTGTTGATTTAATCCCGGCCGGGTGGTACTATTTTTTTGTCAGCTGATATGTATACATTAAACTCTATTTATGTCCAAAGCGCAATAGTAAAGGAGAGAAAAATGGAAAATATACAATCCGATGACACCTCCATGATCCTGGCCGAACTGGTACCCTTGCTTTCCAAACTAAAAGAGGACGAGCTGCTTGTGATTCTTTACTTTGTCCGCTCCCTCATTCGCTAAACGACAAAGGCCCTCCACACGGAGGGTCTTTTTTATATTTCTTCCGATATTTTCCGCAGCATCCGCTCCATAAGGGCCCACTCATCCTCTGTCATTTGGGCCAGCAAAAGCACAAGTCGGCGTTTGAAGTCGCTGCCATTCGCCATATCAAAGAGGAACCTCTCAATTTCCTGCTGGCGGGATTTTTCCGTGAACATTTCTCCCTCGCCGGTGCGCAGCCAGTTTTCATTCACGCTATATAAGCGGCAGATATCCTTCACGGTTCTGTCGCTTGGTTCCCTTTGCCCCATGCAGAGCTGAGATATATACGTTGGTGACACATTAAGCTCTTTCGCGAAAGTTCTTTTCACGCCGTTGCAACAGTGCTCCACAACGGAGGCGATCCTTTCGTTGATTGCGGTCATTCTTTTTCTCCCCTTCACAATTTATCGTAATGTGGTTCCTGCCGTAAATTTGCAAACTTTGTTTACATTTTTGCGCATAAAAACGGTTGTAATGTAAACTATGTTGTGCTATAGTATAAACAAAGTTTACGGACGGAGCAAACAGAGCAATGGCAAACCAAGAATCCCGCACCGCTTACGGTGTATCCTCCAAAACTTCCCGCATTTTGCGTTCCATCAGGGCCCATTCTTCCGCCGTCATTCTGGCCAGCATATTCACAAAGTTTTTTTTGAATCCCTGGTCTTTGACTACATCGGCGAAGAATTCCCCGATTTCCTGTTCACGGGATTTGGCCACAAACATTTGCCCCTCACCGGTGCGGAGCCATGTCTCACTGACATCGTACAGGCGGCAGATGTCCCGGATGGTTCTATCGCTGGGGGATTTTGTCCCCTTGCAAAGCTCGGATACATACGGCTGGGATATGCCCAGCTCCTTGGCAAACTGCGTTTTCTTTATCTGCTTCGCTGCTATGAGCTCACAAACTCTTTCGTTGATTTTCTCCATGCTGTTTGTTGTGACACGCATGGCAGAGGCTTATCAGGTTACTATTTTCCCACACAAGCTCCGGATATTCGTCCGCATGCTTGATGTGGTGTACCTCTGTTGCCTCCACCGCTTTGCCGTATCGCTTGCAGTGCTGGCATTTATAACCGTCCCGGCGCAGGATAGCCAGACGCTTGCGCTTCCATCTCGTGGATGTATAATCAAATGGTGTCATTGCATTTTATCCTCCGCTGTGCGCCGCCGCTCCGCCTCCGGCTGCCTATGGCGCTATCCCCTCCCCACATCCCCGCACGCAGGAGGAGGACGCGCGGAAACTAAAAGCCGCCCTTTCTGACGGCTCGAAACTGGTCTGCCCGGTGGCTTTTTCCTCCCGCCACCATGGCTTATTATCAATATACCACGGACTTACC
>ERZ1024469.18-NODE-18-length-15217-cov-26.035945_pt1 | contig 15217 bp, 15 predicted proteins | sample MGYA00520803_ERZ1024469 | MGnify/ENA primary metagenome ERZ1024469 (study PRJEB33242, sample SAMEA3444308) | Homo sapiens | biome: Host associated; feature: Gastrointestinal tract; material: Stool | place: Uganda | collected 2011-01-01 ... | reverse complement strand
AGACCACTGTGGTATAGTTGGCGTTGTGAACGGCAACACGTTCACTGTAATCGAGGGCAATAACGGTGATTCTGTTAAGCTGATGGAACGCACCGTAGACCAGAAGTCCATACGTGGCTACTGTCTCCCCGATTACGCAAGCATGGCCTCTGAGGGGCTTGAGTGGGTAGCTTACTACACTAACGAGCTTGGTAAAATGACAGAAGATGCAATGAAAAATAATGCGCGCATCATCTGGAATTATTTTGGTTCACTTGGTTGGTCAATTAATGCTGTTGCCGGTATGCTTGGAAATATGCAAGTTGAATCAAACTTGAACCCCGGTCAGACAGAGGCAACGTATGATTTGGGCAATCCTAATGCGGGCTACGGCCTCGTTCAATGGACGCCTCGCACAAAGTTTAGTGACTGGGCGGGCGATAGCTGGGATGACCCCTTGCAATGTGGCGATTTGGAGTTAAGCCGGATTAAGTATGAATATGACAACAATCTCCAATTTGGTCAGAATCCTTACTTTCCATCTTACACAAACACATGGCAAACTTTTATTCATTCCACAGATTCCCCCGCTACTTTAGCTGACATTTGGCTAGTTCAGTATGAGAGACCTAATCTTTCCGCATGGGAACAGACCCGCGCGTTGCGAATGACCAATGCCGACAAATGGTATACTTACCTTACGAATCTCCCAGCCCCGCAGCCTACTCCCATAAAGAGAAAGTCAATGCCTTTGTGGATGATGATTAATCCGTATGCTAGATTTTATTAAGGAGGAATTTTAATGTGCTAACCCGTGAACAGTTTCAGACGATTATCGGCAAGTATGCTACCGCCGATGATGAAGCCACGCTCAAGGACGTTTCCGACCTTATGGGTATGTATGATGAAATGTCTAACCCGCAGCTTCAGCAGGAGCGTGACGATTACAAAGCAAAGTATGAGAACGTGGTCAAGGAATACAAAGACCGCTTCCTTGCTCCGAATTCTCAGAAAGACGACGATCCACCGGAAGATGAACCTTATGACGAATCTCCGGAGAAATATGATGACCTGTTTTCTTGAAAGGAGTAAATGCTTATGCCTGTTAAGCCTAAGATTAGGACGCTGACCACGTCCGCTGCGGATATCCTGAACGTTATCCGCAATAACGCTTCGGTCGATTATCGGAATTACGTCCCGAAAGCTGACGCCAATGACGTTGAATCCGTTCGCACGATTGGCGCGATTATCATGGATTACCCCGCTCTCCAGAATGAGTTCCTGAATGCGCTGGTCAACCGCATTGGTCGCGTGATGCTCACGTCGAAGATGTACTCTAACCCAATTGCGTTCTTCAAGAAAGGCGTTCTTGAGTATGGCGAATCTATTGAGGAAATCTTCGTCAACATTGCTAAGGTTCAGGAATTCAACCCTGAGATTGCGGAGCAGGAAGTTTTCAAGCGTGTTGTGCCCGATGTCCGTGCGGCGTTCCACATCATGAATTACCAGAAGTTCTACAAGGCAACCGTGACGCAGGAGCAGCTTAAACAGGCGTTCCTGTCGTGGGATGGCGTTACCGACCTGATTGCGCGAATCGTCGATTCCATGTATACGGGCGCTAACTATGACGAGTTCCTCGTCATGAAGTACCTGCTTGCGCGGCACATCCTTGATGGCCGTGTTTATCCTGTCACTGTCCCGGCCGTGAATGCCGAGAATGCGAAAGCGATTGTCACCACTGTCAAGGGCGTTTCCAACAAGCTTACGTTCATGAACAGCGATTACAACCCGGCAGCGGTTCGCACGTTCACCGACAAGACCGATCAGTACATGATTGTCAACTCCGTGTTTGATGCTACCATGGACGTGAATGTCCTTGCTTCCGCGTTTAACATGGATAAGGCTGAGTTCCTTGGGCATCGCGTTCTGATTGATGGTTTCGGCGACCTCGACGTTGCCCGCCTTGGCGAAATCTTTGCTGGTGACCCGACGTATAATGAGCCGTCTCAGGACGAGCTTACCGCCTTGAATGCAATCCCGGCGGTTATCGTTGACAAGGATTGGTTCATGGTGTTCGATATGCTTACGCAGTTCACTGAGCAGTACAACGGTCAGGGACTTTATTGGAACTATTTCTACCACGTGTGGAAAACGTTTTCCGTGTCACCGTTCGCGAACTCTGTCCTGTTTGTTCCGGGCACTCCGTCGGTTACTTCCGTTACTGTGTCCCCGACTACTGTGACTATTCCTAAGGGTGGCAGCGCAGCACTGTCCTGTGTTGTTGTTACTGAATATTTTGCCCCGCAGACTGTTGTGTGGACGAGCAACGCCGAGGATGTTAAGGTTTCCGTTTCCGGTGTTGTCACGGTTGACGCAGACGCGGCTTCCACTACTGCGACGATTACCGCAACTTCCGCTTTCGACGATACGAAGAAAGCCACGTGCACGGTTACGGTAGGCAAATAAGTTGCAGACGAATGGCCACGGCGTTAAAATAGTGGTCGGGTGGGTAGGAGGGAATTTATTAAAAGGCAGGTGGTTTCATGTCGATGATTGTTCCGAATTCAGATGTGTACATTCTAAAGAATGTTCCTCTTGAACCGTCATTCGATCACACCATTTGGTTTGACAGTCCTGAACAGCAAGCTACAGCGTTTACCACGTATGCGCTTGCGTTCTATTTCGATAAAGTTTCATACCAGCGTTATCCTAATGCATATATTACCATCGATAAAACTGCCGATGAATTGTTTGATTGCAACTACATGATGTTCCGTAACACCACATATGGCGCAAAATGGTTCTATGCGTTCATTACGCAGGTCGAATATATCAGCAATACAACGTCGCGCATTTACTATACGATTGACCCCATGCAAACGTACCTCTTTGATGTTAACGTCGGGCAGTGTTTTGTTGAGCGTGAGCACGCTATGACAGACGCAATTGGTGATAATCTAGTGCCTGAATCGTTTGAACTTGGTGAATATGTGTTTCAAGAGTACGCGCTAAGCAAAGACATATTCGCAAAGAATGATTATGCTATTCGCGTTCTTACAACGTGTGTTGCTATTCAGGACGAATCAGGTTCTTGGACTATTAGCAGGTATGGCGGCGGCTCTGTTCGCACAGGCATTTATTCTGGAATAAATTATAAATATTTTCATTATGACCCCAATAATCCTCGAAAATGCGTTGATGACTGCAACGCTATGTTAAAGGCAATAACAGAGGCAACCGGGTACGGCGGGGAAGATGCTGTATTGTCTATTTCGATTGTGCCATATTCTTTTTGTACGTCAATAGACGCTCTTGTTGACGATTTAGCCGACCCTCCTGCCGGTTACGATTACGTGTTTGAATCTTGGACTGGTTCGTTCGATGGTTATACACCAAAAAATAACAAGTTGTATACTGACCCATTTTGTGGCGTATATGTTGATAATTTGCAGGGAAATGCGGCTCGGTACCCTTACGAGTATTTTACAGACAGAAAACCGCATTTTGAGATTATTGGTGCTGATAACGGTAATCTTGAGGTAGTAAGTATTCCGCATGATTATAAGGGGCTTCCGTCTTGTTATGCTGAATCGCTTACGTTAGGGAATTTTCCGCAATGCTCATGGAACGTCGATACGTACCGCGCTTGGTTGGTGCAGAATAAGCCCACAATTGGCGCTGGCTTGTTGAATTCTTCGTTGCAGTTTGCCGGGTCTTTGGCGGCTGGCCTTGCAACAGCAGGTGCAGCCGGTATCGCTTCTGCTGGTATTGGTGCTACTACGCAGGAAGCACTCACGTGGGGGTCTAAAATCGTCCCATTCCCTAATAAGGATAATACAAAAAGGGCGGCAGCTATTGATAAGAGTTCACCGGATGTAGCTTTTCCGTCATCTGGTAGCCTTGTCTCTACTATAATTAACACAGTAGCCGCTGTCAAGACTGCTGAATTGCAGCCAAACCACGCTAAAGGGCAATCCACCAATTCAATATGGACTGCTATTGGCAAACAAGGTTTTCATTATTATAATTACCGCATCCAAGGCCAGTTCGCCCGCATCATTGACGATTTCTTTTCCATGTTCGGCTACAAGACAAATCGCCTTAAAGTACCCAACCGCAACGGCAGAAAAGCGTGGAATTACGTCAAGACCTGCGGTTGCACTCTTACTGGCAGCGCGCCCGCAGACGTGACCGCCGCGCTTGTCTCTATCTATGACAGAGGCATCACGTTTTGGCGCTGCACCGACTTATCCGCCGGAAACCCCTTTACGCGCGTAGGCAACTACTCGCTTGACAACTCACTGTAAGTAGGTGATAATAATTTGAGTAAACCATACCGGAACCCAAAAGGCTCTCATTCGCGGCAGTTCTGGGAAACGGCATACGACAACACTACGCGGTATCAGTTTTACTTCAACAAGCTAACGGAAATCGCAACGTCCCTGTTCACGTGGGAGAATCTCCCGCCGAGCGTTGACCCGCGCTTCTTGGAGTTGTGCCTGTTCTCGACTGGTTGCGCCGTGTTCTTTAAGGACGATGTTCTTTCAGAGGCCGCGAGGCTTGAGGGGAAAAAAGATTACGACAATCAGGGTTATCTTGCGTTGCGCGTAATGGCAAATGGCCCGTTTGACGTATACAATACGCCTATCAACCGTGTCGCGTATGCTTCGAGCGTTGGCAAGAACCAATGGAAGCTTGACAATACCAATTCCGTTCTTATCTGGAATAACCGCCTTAGACTTCCGTCCGCTTACGAAGCATGGGTTTATGCCCATCGCCTTGAGAACATTGACCGTGATGTGGATGTGAATGCGGCGGCGCAGAAAACTCCGGTCATCGTCACGTGCCCCGAATCCCAGCGCTTGACGTTCAAGAACCTCATGATGCAGTACGACGGAAATGTTCCCATTATCTTTGGCGACAAAGACCTGAATCTTAATAACATTCAGGTGCTTAATCCGGGCGTCCCCTATACGGCGGCGCAGCTGCAAGACCTCAAGCGGGAAATCTGGAACGAGGCTCTTTCAATGCAGGGCGTGCCTAATATCACAATTTCAAAGCGTGAGCGCCTTGTGACTGATGAAATCCAACAGGCAACCGCTGGCACATCCGCTTGCCGAATGTCGAAGCTTGAAGCGCGGCAACAGGCCGCAGAGCAAATCAATAAAATGTTTGGCCTTAACATCAAAGTTTCCGTTAACTCACTTTATACAAGTGGCATTTCTGATGACAAGGGCGATACTGTTGATGACTGGCTTGACCCGAATCCCGATGACAATGGGGGTGCAACGAAAGAATGAGTTTGTATACCACACAGGTAAGATTCATTTGTGAATCACTGGTCGATGATACTACCAGTCCTATTGACGAAATCATTGGAGTAGCTGCCCCTAAAATTTTTCCGATTGGTGATACCGGCAGGGAAGATTCACCGTTCAAGCGCAGCGTTATCCCGTGGGAATTTGTTGACCAGCCGACTACCTATTATATATGCAGGCGCATTCTTGCGCACTATTACACGCGTGAAATCGGCTGGGAAACGGCAGCTCTTTGGGTGTTCCACATGAACGAACAGCTTGCCGAGATTGCCCCGTACTACACGCAGCTTGTCAAGTCAACGTTTAACAGTATCAGAGATTTCACGGCTGAGGATATCGAAGCGCTTTACGGAGACACAGACCTTGTCCGTACTTTCGTCGGTGACTACAACGATAAGGCGAACGGCGGCAGCACAAACAAGAACACTGTTAGCGCCGACAACTACAATCTTGATAGTGATACGCCGCAGAACGGCCTTGTGTCAATTAAGCCCACGCAGGATTCTGAGGGCATGGCATATCTCTCATACGCACGACGCGCATTGGTTGACCAGACGAATGACAACACCGAATCGCACAACGAAACTTCTGACCGGAAAGCCAACACCACGGAAACCATCAAGGGCAAGTCTGGCGGCAAAGCAAGAATCGAACTTATGAAAGACGTTGCAAATACGCTTATCAATATTGAGCGCAGAATGATTAACGAGCTTTCAACTGAATTTATGAACGTATGGTAAAGGAGTGAAGTTATGGACACAGTCAGTATGTTGAACACTATGCACTTTTACTGTCAGCCCATTCTCCCGCTTGTGTATGACGAAAGCATGAGTTACTATGAAACCCTTTGCAAAGTAGTCGGCCAGCTTAACACCACAGGCGAAACGGTTAACAAACTCAACGAGGGCTTGACCGGAGAAATCGCAGACAGACAGGCCGGGGACGCGGCACTGGATGAACGGCTGAAAAAGATTGAAGCTCTTAACGGCAGAATTCACTTCTTGGTTTTCGACGGCGCAAATCCGTCTGGCGCTATGCCGACTAGAGGCGAACTGTACAATTGGGTAAGAAACGGCGACGCAATTTACACGCTGTTCTCTACGAACGAAACCGGGCGCGGTCAGGTATATGCAGCGTCTTGCACCTATAACGCTGGCAATTGGGGAAGCGAAGCCTCAAACGACTTTAGCATTATCGTTCCCATTGAGACGAAATATGATAGCGCAAACGACTATGCCGTCAAGCAGAAAGTTGCGAAGCTTACTATCCCGCCAATTTCTCAAACGTCTCTCAGTGTGCCGTGGGGCTTGCAGATTATCGAAATCAACACCCCGTACACGTCGGCAGAGGGTGTTGTAAACGTTACCGCAGGTGTTTCTGATTCTGGTTCTGTCAATTGCAGCATTACGCCGTCCGAGTTCTTGCAGCTTTACAACGCAACGCGTGGCGGGAAAAATCTGTGCGTGGCGGTTAACGCTAAGCTGGCCTATGACGGTCTTGCTCGTTCGAGTTCCATCGCTACAGTTGACACCACTAACCGAATTGTCCGAATTGCGTTTGAACGCGATTTTGGCACTACCCTTACAAAAGGCGTTAAGCAGCTCACCAAAACTTTGGATTACATCATTGGCGACGCAAAAACCGGCGCTTGGATTCACGAAACCATTGATTCGAAAATCTTTGATTTCAACCGGTACGAGGGTTTCCAGTTCACACGCGGGGCGGGTAATGTTATTACCACTGATGACGAATCCACGCCTAGTGCAGTTTTTGCATACTATAACGGGCAAAGCGGAAAACTCTATCAGAATTTGCCCACTCGCCTCGTCGATGAAGTTGACGGCGCTGAATACTGGAACGGTGTGTTCGATAGCTATTCCGATGGGCACATTACATTCACGTTCACTACGGCAAATTACGCCACTATTGGCGAGAAAATGGTAGTGCGTGTCATCGAGCTTAGTGCCACTAAAGCCGGGTCTGTGTGGACTGGCGGTGAAAAGTGGAGCTATGCTGCGAAAGAATTTGAAGTGCCATATAGCCCTATGGCCGTTGTGCTTGATGTGTGGCAAGCAAGCGACGCCGCAACTGTCGTTAATGGCTATGTTTCTTACGATGGTAGCAGCAATCTTGATTTTGATGACATTCTGCCTCTTGTGCAGAACTATCAGGACTTTGTGGCTACGCTGCATAAGGGTACTAGCGATAAGGGCATTGAATGGTCTGGCCTTGTTTACTCTAGTATGCTAGTTAACGACGGAGTAGGCAGCATTACCTTTGCTACGACTGAGGGCGTCACGCTGAACAACGGCATTCGCTCTATGAGCGGCATTGTTGTGTTTAGCAAAGACAGCAACGGTGTGAAAAAAGTCACGATTACATTTTCCAGCGCGCTCCCCTCTCCCAACCCCGATGGCAGCGATTCCGGTAAAGTCCCGACTGTGGACGGCACTAGTTGGGCGCTTAAAACACCCTCGGGCGGCGGTTCAGGCGAGGCTGTCCTCTACACTCCGCAGACGCTCACCGACGAGCAGAAGAAACAGGCGAGAGAGAATGTGGATGCAGCAGCCACAACTTTTGTGCTAAACGCTGCTCCGCACCCCGATGGGACAGTAACAGCGGATAAAACATTTAGCCAAATTAAAGAAGCAATCAACGCCGGAAAGACAGCAATCGCGCGCGTGCCTGATGGCAGTAACAGTTACATTGAATTGCCGTTGCTAGAGCTTGCTGCAAATGACTGTGTTTTTGGTGCTTTTAATGCAAATCCACGTGGTGTTCTACTGTTGGCATTAAATGTGGCAAATGACGGCACTTCTTTTACACAGACAACCCTGCCTTTAAGTGTAGTTCTGTATACTGAGCAGACACTCACTGCCCCTCAGCAGCTTCAGGCGCGCAAGAACATTAACGCCGCTGGGAACGATAGCCCCCAGTTTAAGGGGTATGTAACGCTGACGCCAGCAACTGAAACCGAGGGCGTCGGTGTAGGTTTGTCCCCGACCAAAGACGGCAATAATTTTGCGCTTGACATTGCTGACGTGAACGAGGGTGCACCTACTAAGCTGACTGGCGTGAAAACGCCGACCGACACAGACACCAATGCTGCGGCAACCGTCGAATATGTGTTGGCCAAGGCGGGTGGCGGCGGCGCGCCAATTACAATTAAACTCGGCACTGGCAATGCTGCAACTTCTACAGCCACTTTTGCTGAAATTAAAGCCACGCTTGAAGCTGGTAAAGCTCCGATTTTGGATTCAGCGCCGGGCACTGTTCACTGGTTTGCGCTTAACTGGCAGCTTAACGGCAGCAGCAGCTTGTCTATTCAGTATGGCACATTTGATGTCGCCGGCGGCGGGGCAGCAAGCTTTAGCATTTATGATGTGGGCGTTAGTTCTAGTGGAATCACATATGCTATGCGTCAGTTCACGACTGAATAATGGAGGAATATCACATGACCGAAGCCAATCTTCGAGAGCTTCTAGTTGCGACTGCTTGCGCCTACATGGGCGCAAACAGTTACAACGGGCAGAAGCAGGAAATTATCGACATCTACAATAAGAATCACCCATTGCCCAGAGGGTACAAGGTGCAGTATAGTGACGCATGGTGCGCCACTTTTGTAAGCGCCATGGCATACATTGCGGGATTTTCCCGCATTGTATTCCCGGAGTGTTCGTGCCCGGAAATGGTAAGCAAGTATATGTTTGCTAACTGCTGGGAAGAGCGCGATGACTACACCCCGAAACCGGGTGATATCATCTTCTACGATTGGGATGATAGCGGGCACGGCGACTGTACTGGAATCCCCGACCACGTCGGTATCGTAGAAACCTGCAACGGCTACAATATCACGGTCATCGAGGGCAACAAGGGTGATACCGTTGGCCGCAGGAATCTGCTTGTCAACTCGCGTTATGTGCGCGGATATGGTGTGCCTAATTATTCTCTGCTGGCAGACGAAAAAGAAAAACCTGAACCCAAACCCGAAAGTGAGGAAACTGAGATGGTTTACAAAACCCTGAACGACGTGCCGAAGTGGGCATACAATGACATTAAAGCCCTTATTGACTGCGACGCAATCGCGGGTGACGGCATGGGCAACATCGACCTTAACGATACGCTTATGCGCGCTGTCATTATCATGAAGCGCTACGTTGATATGAAAGGATAAGAAATGGAAAGCAAGTATTATGATGGCACAAAGCTGCTGAGCCTGAATGACATTGACGGCAATCGCCCGGAGATCTATATCTGTACCAGCAACCGCAGCGCGGGCAAAACCACATGGTTCAACCGCTATGTTGTGCGCAGGTATCTCCGGGGCAAGGGAAAGTTCTGCCTGATTTACCGCTACAAGTACGAATTGCAGGATTGCGCTGACAAGTTCTTCAAGGAAATTGGTGCGCTGTTCTTTCCCGGCTACACTCTCACGCAGCAAATGTCTGAAAGCAAAGCCTTTGTGCACCTGATGCTTGCAAAAGACGGAAGCGAAGCTGAGTGTTGCGGTTATGCCGTAGCACTCAACTCCGCCGAGCAAGTCAAAAAATATTCGCACTATCTCAACGACACTACTGTTCTACTATTCGACGAGTTCCAAAGCGAAACCGGAGTGTACTGCCCCAATGAAATGAATAAGTTCATTTCAATCCACAAATCAATCGCTAGAGGCGGTGGAGAACAGAGCCGGTATGTGCCTGTGATTATGATTAGTAACCCGGTAACTGTTCTGAATCCATACTACTCTGCCATGGGCATCAGCAGCAGATTGAATGATAAGGTTAAGTTCATGCGCGGGCGCGGGTTTGTGCTCGAACAGGGCTACAATGAGAGCGCCGCGAAAGCGCAAGCAGAAAGCGGTTTCTCTAAGGCGTTTAGTAATACCGCGTATATCGGCTTCTCCGACAGCGGTAAATACCTCAGCGATAATCAGGCATTCGTCGAGGAAATGACCGGCAAGAATGTGTACTTGTGCACAATCAAGTATCACGGAAATGAATTTGGCGTTCGGGAATACCCGGAAGCAAACAAGTTCGGCAGTATGCTTTATTGCTCACCGTCGGTTGACCACACGCATCCAATGAAAATCACAGTCAATACGGATGACCACGATGTTGACTATATTCTCGGCGGCGGGTATGATAGCCTCATTGCGCTGCTGAGGCACCAGTTTGAAATGGGCAGATTCAGATTCAAGAACCTTGAAAGCAAAGAAGCCCTTGTAAAAACTATTTCTTGTTAAGGTATCTGCACCGCGTCCCTGTTGTGCCACGGCGAGAGGCTACTGGGTGAAACCAGCTTGCCGATGGTTATCGGTATTAGCGACCGCGCAGCAGCAAGCGGTGTTTTAGATATAGTTATACCCCCTATCGTTATGGTAGGGGGTGTAATTTTTTATTCCATAAGCGAGTGCGCGGTATCGTAGACGGCCTGTAAAGTCATAGAGCCTTCATCAAATGGAATAGATTCATACTGCTCAAGACCGCAATAGGTGCATTTCGTCATTAGCCTCTTATTCGGCAAATCCACATATATCTCCATTTTAGCCCCACAGATACAATTTGGCGCGCTCATGGCTGGAACAGTAATTCTCAATTTTAACCCTCCTTGAATTGGAATGTCGTATCTACCAGCACAATGCCTCCGGGAATTCTCTTAGGGCGCAGCTTGCCCGGAACGCATAGACCAGCCTTGAAATCCTCGATGCTTCTATGTTCAGATAGAAATTCTCGTTCCATATCATTTTCAGGCTCGATGCCCTCATCTTCACCGCACGACTGTAAGAACAGTTTCTTGCTGCGCTGCGGCATACCTGCGCACTTCAAGTCGTAATGCGGCTGCACTTCCTCGTGGTTTTCTTTTACCGCGTGTTCAATGTAGGTTTTCTGGCGCTGGAACAGGCCGTAGTCCCATTCGCTTTCGCACTTCCAGCAGCCGTATGTGCGCGGGTGCTCTGTGATTCCCTTTACCTCTTCCGGGCTGCAATTCAAGTGGATGCTGTCGGTATCAGCATAGCAAAAGTGTTCATAGTTAGCCTGTGCTGCGCGGATAGTATAGCAGCGGGCATAGCTTGTGATTGCTGCGCCGATTGCAATGTAGCCCGGAGTTTTATCTTGTGCAAAATTAGGGTAAAATCCGATGGACGAATCTTCTTTTACATATGCCACCTTGAAACTACTGTCAGGGGACGCGGCGGTCTTGCCGTACAAGTTATTAGAAAATAGCTTTGCAAGATAGCGGATACCGCCTGTGCTGTTTTCCTTTATTTCACGATACTTGTTTAGATACTGGTCGAAGATTCCCTTACGGGTTTGAAAATAACAGCCGTCAAGGATTTCCAAATCAAACACGTCGTAGTGCTCGCGGAATAATTCATAGTCGGTACAAGTCATGGTAAGGGTGACAATTGGCTTTACTTTCTTACCATCGAAATCAATGATAGTGTCATAATATCTTTTCGTGCGTGGGCTATAGATATCCGACGTTTTAAGCCACTCCGTGCCCTTGTACAATGGATTGCCTTTAATCTGCACAGTGGGCAAATAGCCATCACGCAGCTTGAAACGGCATTTGAAGCGGATGAAATAATAGTCTGGCTTGCACCTACTGCCGTCACGCATTTTATGCCCCAACGTGCAGCACTCTGGGATATAATTACCACACCAAAAACTTGGCAAATCTTCGGGGTATTCATTGCCTGACATACTGTGCATTACATATGGGTACAATGAATTCACGTCGAATGTACACCCTTTTTCCTGCGGCTTACCGGAAAACTTCGGATTTACATAACACCAACCGCCCTTATATGCTCGTTGGATATATCTTCCGATACACGGAGAACCAAATATTTCTTCATCAATATGGCGCTGCCACAAATTAGGGTAGAAATCTTTGTAAATGGAATCACCGCCAAGTGTTTTCTTCCACTCGTCAAAGCAACATGACCCGATCGTAAGTCGAGTGTGGCCCTCTGCAAATGTTGTTTCAAGGCATTCTTTCAGCACAAGCACGTCATTCGCAATGTAATCATATTCTTCTTGGCTAATGAGCCCACCGGCATGGCGTTCACCCTTGTATTCCATTTCAAGCTTCTGGTGCTTTGTGTTAAATGACTTACCAAGAGCCTTTAAGGGCAGCGGCAGCAGCTTTAGACTATCGCGAATTTCGAGAATCTTCCCATTAGCCCCTTTAATTACAATACTGTACCATACACCTTGCTTATCCGCAATCATATATTTAATGCTTTTAGATGGCATATTTGTGTCTTTCGCCCAGACTGTCCCCTCAAATTGGCTTTCACCTGTGTGCGTATACGCCTGTTTCCAGCCAAGCTGCGAAATGAAATAGTCAAGAATGAAAGCGCCATCAAATTTGAGGTTATGAAAATAGAGTATTTGGCGCTTAAAATTATGGGAAAACATATCGTCGAAGAACTCGCCGATTGATTTACAAACTGTAACTTGCTCTGACTTACCGCCGATCTCAACATATGCGGCAGACCAAACTTCTGTGTACTCTTGCCCCGCATAAACGCTCGTTTCAAAGTCACACGCATAGCGCGGCGGTTTTATTCTTTTAGAAGTCATAGCCGTAACCGTCCTCCAATTCGTCTTGATTCTGCGCATACTGGTACACTTGCTCGTCAGATAGCCGCATATCTTCCGGAAGCCACGCTTGCATTTTCCCAATGTAAGCAAGGGCATCGTGCTCCCAGTATTTTACTGAATAGTCAGGCAGACCGTTTTCTTCAAGGCCGCGTTTAACCATTTCAGCAACTTGTCGAACGCTGCGCGTGCTCAACAAAGAATTGAACCAACTTAACAGCAAATACGCGCCTTTAGATTCATATTTCTCGCCGGGCGCGGTAAACTCGGATAGAAACTGGCGATAATCTTCGATTATCAACTGCGCTTTTGAAATGCTATCCACATCACGGATATATTCGTGCGTGAACCCTTTGAGCTCTTCAGCAGTATATTCCTTAATGTGCTCAAAAACATAACGTGCGTGTTCAGATACAGAATAACCTTTTTTCTCGGAATAGCGCACTCTGGCCTTGAAGTTTTTTGCTTGCTTTTGCCATTCGGTTAGTGGTTTTCTTTTGCGGGGCATAGTTATTCACCGCCTTTTTTAAGAGCGCTTTTAAGAAGTTCCATCCAATCGCATTTTGGCGGGCAATCTTCATCGGGGTATGCGTGTGTACACATATCGCATATTATTGCCTTAGCTAGGTTGAAGCCCACGTATTCAGCCATTGGTTTCACCTTCCTTGAGCCACTCACGCCAACAGTTGGCGCACTCTTTATCAGTCAAACAGTCACGGAGCATAGTACGCGCACCCGGTGGACAAGTTGTTTTAATAAGTTCCACAAGTTTATCCGTTGGAATGTAAACATAAGAATGGTTATTCATAATTATCCTCACTTTCTTTAGAGAGCCATTTCAACCAACAGGCACGGCACGTAGCTATGGATGATTCACTGTAGAGATCGCCGTCCTCGAGCATACAATAACCGCCTATCTGCCAATCTACGGGGCATCCGGTCATTGCCAACAAATTGAGGTTTTCTTCATTTATATCGAAAATCATACGAATGTATACCCTTTCTTTGATTTCAACTTATCATAAATTGCATAGAATTCATTCTTGCTTATTTCGCCTTTGGCTTTGCGAGCAATTATATCGCCGTTCGTGCAATCTATTGCGCGTGCCATTAGATTCCCAACACCATAGCAATATTTGTAGCAATCTTGGACGAGCGTGTAAGCGCGTTTTCTACCTAGCGATACTTCAAGCCCGACAGAAAACAAAACATTTGCTTTACTATACGGAGATCGCTGCCCAATATCCAGCCACGCCATTAGAAACTTATCATAAAAGAACGACAGTCTCAGAATGCCGTCGGCAGACGAGCGAACCGCACAAATTGCTACGTGCTCGTCAATACTATCACGCGGGAACGGCTGGATAGTATATTGCCGCCTGAATATCTCGATTCCGTCTGAATACTCGCTTGAATCGAAATTTGAATTACACCACGTCGGAACATCGGGAAACGGACAATTAAAGCACGTTTCAGCATATTCACACTTTGCTGACAAACGTATCACCAACCGATCAACATGGGGACGAAAATGCAGATAGCTGCAAGGGACGCGCCAATAACGGCACAAATAGCGTAGTCAATGAACGTTTTCATGATTATTCACTCCGATCTTAATAGAAAAGCGGGCGAATGTAGTTTACACGCGCCCGCTGGTTTGGTTACTTCATGTACCTTTTCTTCTTAGACGTGTCCGCAGAATTCGGATTACTACCGCAGAATTCGACATTGGCAACCTGAACAGACCACGACGAGTGCTTTTCACCGTCCTCATCTTCCCATACGTTACACTGCATTTCGCCATTCAGAAGAATCTCCTGACCCTTTTTGAAATACTGCTTCACGAAATCAGCGGTTGCGCGCCACGCCGTGCAGCGGAAGAAGTCAGTCTCGTCGCGGTTGAACGACCGATCGACAGCAACGGTAAAGTTTGCGACGGCAACGTCATTCGATGTCTTGCGAATTTCGGGATCGGCAGTCAAACGACCCTTAATAACGATATTATTCATGTCCTTTTTCCCTTTCTGCCCGTATAGCCGTTAGCGCAGCTATGGGTTTTACAGTTACTTGATTTCCTCGGCAAACTGAGCAAAACGTTCAACGCTCATCGAAAACACGTGCTCCTCTGCGCTGACAACGTCGTACTCACCCAGAAACTTGACGCCGTTTTCAGCACAAGCTCTTTTGAGTTCGGCGCGGATAGCAGCAGCGCCAATGTCGATAATGCTGGCGTGCCGAGTTTCGAAACCGTTTTCGGTCTTGACAGGGTATTCAACACTGAGGACACTAATAGTTCGGGTGATGTTTTTTCAT
>ERZ1024469.15-NODE-15-length-17347-cov-34.190377_pt1 | contig 17347 bp, 26 predicted proteins | sample MGYA00520803_ERZ1024469 | MGnify/ENA primary metagenome ERZ1024469 (study PRJEB33242, sample SAMEA3444308) | Homo sapiens | biome: Host associated; feature: Gastrointestinal tract; material: Stool | place: Uganda | collected 2011-01-01 ... | reverse complement strand
TAAGGGAACGGAAACAAAAGATAGGCGCACGGCCTGCACCGTCCCAATGGAGAAACGAAAATGAAACTCACAGCGAAAAAATACAAAGCATATCCGTCCGGCGCGGTCAAGTGGCACATATCCATTGACAACAAATGTCCGGTTGATATGTACCGCAACGGAAACAATGAAATTTGTTTAACGTGGTGTGATAAAGATTTTGATATTTGCACGGTTAAAATGTACCGCGGCGCGTCTCTTTATGAACTTAAAGCATTGCTAAAAGCGTTGAGTTACACGCTTTAACCGCTTTGCCGGTTTGGCGGTCCGGGATACAAAAGCACCGCTGCCACCGCCCGTTTGGGCATCCGGCGAAAGTCGGAAAATTTGAAAGCCGGAAAAATCCGGAGAAATGGAGCAAAATTATGTATTGCGAAATCAAAAAGAATCCCGAAATCGTGACTGCAAACCATGACGGAACCGAAATTCCATGCTATGAATACATTGTGCGGATTCCCGCCGTCAATGACGGTGTTTCCGGTGCGGGTATGGTTAGTCGTACCCGTGGAACCACCACCACGGCGGAATTTGATGCTTACACTGTAGATATGTCTACTATGCCGCCCACCGTTGCAACGGAACACAAGGCTGTTTCCTTTGACGGCCAGCCTACCGCCGAAAAAGTAAAAGAATCTATTGACAAGGCATACCCGGCACACGGCGAAATTTCTATGGAGACTGTACCCGGCAACGTGTACGGAATTCCTGTTGAGTTGTTCGAGGCTCTTTCTGTAAAGGTCATTAGACCTGCAAGCCAGCGCTGAAATTCAATAGCCGTAACGGCCGGCTTTAAATGCCGTTTATATGTGTCCGGTTTTTTCGGGCTTTAGAGTACGTCACACCCAAAACAGAAAAGGAGAAACAATTATGACAAGAAAAGACCTTGTGCAAAAGATGGAAGAAGCATATGCGAACGGATGTATAAGGGCGCGCCCGTTGTGAGCCTTTACCGCACGTCAAAGATGAGCCAACGCGACTATACAGCACATATGGCTTGCGACTGGATGGACGTTATTGCAGCCGCAACAGAAGGTTTGTAACCGCTACTAATCATAAATAGCCACCCTGATTTAAGGGTGGTTATTTTCATGCCTAGTGTTAGCACTCTTTAGCCGTGACTGCTAATTAGTGTTAACTAACTACATAGCACTTAACCGTTAAGACTGCTAACCCATTAAACCGATAGGTTTAGCACTTTATAACTGTAAAGCGTTACCACTTTATCACTTTAAAGGGCTAAAGTGGGGTTTTGTGAAAAATTCACAAGCCACTAACCTTAAAGAAAACGCAAAAGGGTTATATAATAAGCACCGGGGGTGTTAAAAATAACCCGAAAATAAACCGGGGGTCAAAATTGAGAAAATCAAAATCCCCTTCCATTGAAAGGAGAAAACACAATGCGGTATCTGTGCAATGAGAAAGAGAACAGTGAAATGATGTTCAACCTCAAAGAAGGGAGTGACTTCTAATGAAAGTCTGGCTAGTCATTAGCGATCAGCGTGATGAAAAAGGCAATATTTGCAACTACTCTATTATTGATGTGTGTGACACATATCTCAAAGCAAACAAAAAGTGGAAGCTATGGTTACACTATTGGGGCAAAGCAAACCGTAAAATCCTCTACGATGGTAAAGATGTAGCAGTATCTGTCTGTAAAAACGGCATCCGTTCCGTTATCTATGTTGAAGAAAGGGAAGTAAAATGAAAGTCTATATTGTTGTATTTACCCGCTATAACAGTTGGGGTGAAATCCAGAAGCGTTTTAACCTGAAATGCTTCAAAGACCGTGCTTGTGCTAATCACAAGATGGTCGCAGAAGCCTTAACCTACGCAAGAGACGGTTTTGCTGTTAGTCTTATCAACGATGGTGTTTACATCAACACCATGAAAGCTGAACGTAAGAATACCAAAATCTGTGAAGAGGAAATCATTGAAATTTCCGTCAAAGAAATGGAGGTTATCTAATGTTACTGTTCTTGAAAGATTTATTCATCTTTTTCTTGTGTGAATTGTTTATCGGTATCATTTTCCTGGTGTTCCTTGTATTTCTAGCAGTAACTATGGAATTGCTTCTGTGGGCTGCGGAGGGATTTAACGATGATGGAAGTGGGCGATAATGTTGTATATATGCTCAGCCGTTATGACAAATTTTATGGCAAAGACGGTATTTCTTCCCGAGGTGTATCTGAATATCGTGAAAAGAGATACGGAATTGTTGTTCAGGTGGTTGAGCATGATAATCAAGTAAGGTTTGTAGTCATTAAACCTATAAAGATTGTCAGTCCAGAAGGCTGCAAGCCTGTACAAAACTGCATGGATACAGCCCGCCCATGGGAGGTGAGAAAACATGGCAAAGAAACGTAAACAAAAACTTAAAGACGACTATGAACCGAAGTACACCACTAAAGCAAGCGCCTATAAAAAGTTATCTTCAATGGGTGCTAAAGTTAGCGGAACAAACGTTGAAATCACGTACGACTTTCTGCTCGCTTATGATTTAGATACCCGTAATAGGGACGTTCGTCAGGCAATTATCAACGCTAGTGTCTTTAGACTTAAAGACGCAAAGAAACGTCTTAAACAGTTAGAAAACCTTGCTAATCGTCAAAAGGACGTTCCACGTAAAGAGCTGTACGAGGATTTAGCTCAGAACTATGCTAAAAAGGTTAAGCGGCTGGAAGAGTTATTTGTGTTGGATGAAGCAAAAGGAGAAATGAAATCTTTCCGTACTAGGAAATACATTTCCGCTTTGTCCTCTATCGGTTCAATGGAAGCGGGGATTAAAGAAGCATTCAAATCCCCTAAAAGGTTCGCATCTTCTATGGTAAACGCTAGAATCGTGGCTATTATGGCTAACGCCTTCGCCCGTAAAATGTTTCTTACGGAAGGAGAGCTTGCAAAGCTTGAAGAAATTGCCGCTGCCTTTGGGTTTGACCTTAAAGGCAAGATGGAAACCAGCTATGCTAATTATAGCCGACGCCATACTCTTTCCCGTATGGGTGAAGATTTAGCCCGTGCAGGTGAATCCATTTCTGTGTTTGGCTTTAGTAGTGACCAGTTTATTCAGAACATTGTGGATGCTGCTGAACATCTGCAAAACATTCTGGTTAGCGAAAAAACAAAACTTACAGATGAGCAAAAACAGATGATTAACGAGTTCTTCTATATTTATGAGAGCGCCAGAGGATTCTAACGTTAAATCTTAAAGCGAGGTGGTGTTATGTAGTGCGTCAGAGAGGTAACAACTATCGTAAGTATAGCGATACAATCTATTGCTATGATATTGAGACTTCAAGTCTCATGTACGGTGAAGGGAGTGATGCCCAAAAACTACAATCAACTTATCTGCATGGGTTAGCTTACTTTAAGTATAGGCCGATTGCTCATGAACCCTTTGAGTTGTTTGAACACGATATGACGTATATCGCATATCGTACATATGAAGAAATCAGTGATTGTTTTGCACGTCTTAACCAGACGGCAGAAGATTCAGATATGTACGTTAAGATTTACGTTCATAACCTGTCATACGAGTTTGAAGCGTTAATGAGAAACGTTCGTTTCTGTATCGAACGCTTTGACCCAAAAGGATTCATTGCGGTAGCACCGCACCAGCCTCTAATGTTAAGATGTGGCCATCTGGAATTCTATGATAGCTTCAAGATTTTGGGAAACAAAAGTCTGGAAGTTATTGGCAACGAATTGGGTGTACCTAAACTTAAAGATATTAAAGGCGGTTATGACCAGCATTATTATAACTGGACAAAGCTGCCTGAAAGTGAGTACGTGTATAATGAACGTGACTGTAAGCTAGTCCTGTATGCTCTTTGCCGCTACATGAATAACTTTACCAACGTTGATAACGTATCAGATATATCAGTATCTAATACGTCAATGATTAAGCGTGAAACACGCGAGAATCAGAATATCGCAAGCAAGAAGGATATTCAAGGCGCGAAACTCAGAGCAAGCGCAGAACGGAAGAATAACCGTCCGTTTCTTGAATTCATGCAAGATTGTCTTGCAGGTGGTTATACTCATGCGAACCCTTATGCAACAGGCAAACATTTTTCAGATGTGTATTGCTTTGACGCTTCATCAATGCACCCGTCAGCAATGTACGGAAGATATTTTCCTTATGAATGGAGAGAAGTAAGCAATGAATGGTTTGGACAGTTACGAGAACAAAACTTTGAGTGGCTATCTGGATGCAAGGATGCTAATGGACGAGGGTTATACCTTTATTCCGACGCAAAATGTAAGCTATCTGGATACAAAAATGCTGAATATGATTCAGTGTTACAAGCAGCATTCCGCGAAAGCATTCTCTTCGAGAAACCGTTAAGGAACAATTTCTTAGCACGTTGTAAATTCACTAATATCCGCGTTAAGGATTTTGGAAACTGTATTTATAGCTATATTTCAGTTTCTAAATGCGTCAAGGGTTCTATTCTGTGCGGCGAATACGATAACGGTAAAGTTATGAAGGCCGATGAACTTGTATTCTATGGCTGTGACATTGATTTTATTCTCATTGATATGCTGTACAATTATGATTCTGTAGAATGTGACTATTTATTAGTCGCAATGTCAAGGAAACATATCAGCAAACCTTTAAGGAGTACCGTTAAGTATTTTGCCAAACAGAAAACAGGCTTTAAGCGTTTGGAAAAGAAGTTGGCCAATCACACTGCAACGCTTGATGACTTCACGTTTGAAGGCTTGCAGCTTTATGATGAAACAGTTGCAAAGAAAATCCTTAACGAAAGCAACGATGAGCTTGTACATTTTGCCTTAATGTCAAGCAAGGGTGGCCTGAATGGTCAGTATGGCTGTTCTGCTATGAAACTGTTAAGGCATGAATGTGTGTTAAGGGGGGATTGTGAAAATCTTTCCTGGGAAGATGGGGGGTTGAATTATTTAGATTCCAAAAATTCAATCAATATTTTCACGGATGGATTGTATACCGTTGCTTATTCCAGACTGCACATTATTTGTTTCATGCTTTACCTAACTTTAAGCTGCAACATTATGCCTTTGTATCATGATACAGACAGCGGTTATTTCATCGGTTACAATGAAGAGGTTCAGAAGGCTATTGATAAATTCAATGCTAACATTCTGGAACATTCTGATAATAAGGAATGCTACAATTTTGGTATTATGGATTTTGATGGTCACTATGAAGATTTTGTAACATGGGGGAGTAAATGCTATGCTGCCAGTTACAAGGACGGGGAAGAAATTCACGTCAAGGCCACCGTTGCAGGCGCAAGTAAAAAGCAGTTATCCAAACTGTTTACAGCCATTGTCAAAGACAATGATTTTGATTATCTGATTGAAGAATATTTCCATCCTAACATTAGTTACGATGAAAGTATCAACAAGAAGCTAATCAGAAAAACACCCGGTACGCGTATCGTGGGTAAGTTTACGGACGATTTTGGGAAAGAGGGTATGCTTAATGAATGTAGTGTAACCGTCCTGGAACCGTGTGGATATACATTAAGGTCACTGAAAAGTCCAGTGAACCAGATGTATTATGAAATGTGTTACAGTTTAAGGAAAGAACACTTTACACAGCAAATCCCTGAAACTGTAAATATTCCATACGATAAAGACGGAAATCCAGTGTATTCTGCTTATACTAAAAAGTATACGGAACAACAGTATGACGTTTATCTTGAAGGAAATCCCGCAAGCATCTTTCAAGCTAAATGTGAAGGGGGGTGAAGAAAATGGGGTATGAATGCAACAAGGTTTGTCCATATTATGAAGGCGCTCTTGACGTTAGTAGACCTAGAAGCAGAAACGGTGGATATATGCGGTATGTGTATAAAGTCCAGTGCTGTGGAAAGTCTTTGCCGTTTGCTGAATATAATTGGAGAGACTGTTGTAGTTACAGCCATAGCAGTTGCCCCCAATTTAAGATTATGAAAATCTGCCAGAAGTACGGGAAGGTGAAATAATGAATCTTATTTATGATACTCTGTATCCCTGCCCTTACTTTCAGGGCAGATGTAAGGATGGTAACAACGGCTTTGTCTTGTGCAACAACAAGAAATTGCAGATGAAATACTATCCGCCTAAAGTTTGTGTACATGATAATAGTTTTAGGGATTGTCCCCAATACCGTTACATGAAAGTTTGCGAAAAATATCAGAACAAAAAGGAGAACTAACTATGTCTAACGCTATGATTTCTTCCGTGTCCGTCTACACCCTGAACGACACCGCTAGCAAGGTCGTTGCCCTTGCAACTGTAACCATTGCAGACTGCCTTGTCCTCACCGGCCTGCGTGTAGTTAAGGGTAACAAGGGTATGTTCGTATCTATGCCTCAGCGCAAGCTGTCCAAACCTGATAAGAACGGCAACGAGTACGCCGACATTTTCTTCCCGGTTACTCATGAGTTCCGTGAGCAGCTTACCAATGCGGTTCTGGACGAGTACGACAAGAAGGTGGATGAAGAGAAGAATGGCCGTTCGTTTCGACGTCGTTGATGAATTTATTCCCTTCTAATGGTTAAACGCCGGGTGGGTGGGTTGGTTAAGGCGTATGTATTTTATTGGTATGGCTGCACTTATCGCGTTATTGCTTTGGGTTGCGTGGACGGAATAATTATGAAGAGTCAAAATATTGAAATGTCTGGTAGTTATACTGCCTTGTATATTCTTATCATGATTGTTACTATTGCAATTGTAGTTTGGATTATGTGGAGTGATTAAGGAGTCTAACCATGAAGATGAAAGATTTTAAGATTGACCTCGAACATAAGCTGCGTTATGCCAAAGAGCACATTAAAGTAAAGGATGACTATTATAAGGGATATGTTTGCGCAATGCAAGACATTTATTATTTTATCAATGATGTTAAGTATGAGAATCCAGACAATGAAGAACGTCCAGAGGTAGATAACACCTAAACTGCACTAAATAAAATAACCCCGCCCTGCCGGTGATTCCGGTGGGACGGGGTTTTAGTTTAGCTCATAGTGTCAACAGCAACTGGGCCAACAGGGAACAGTCTGATATGGTTAGCATTAGCAAGGGTAAGCCAACTGTTATTCTCTACATAGACACCAGTATAATACAGTCTGCGCTGATTCAGAATAAGTCTGCCGGGAACGTTATAATATTTTCCGTCACTTGTAGAAACAACGCTCTGAATGGGGAATACCATCAATCCGTATTCCGTACCGTTTACATACCGTGTATTTACTGTAGCAATTTGCAATGGGTGATTATTGTCAAGAACCATTTCGCTAGTAGAAATCGTGATATATGCTTCATACTGGCAGGGCCAGAGAGTAACTGTACCGTTATCAAGACGTTCGCCAAAATTGTAATTGCCCAGGTCAGAGCAAATACCGGCAGGTGTTTTAGACGCACCCAGGTAAGCATACTGCACATCAGCACTACCATAAACAAGAGCCTGAAATACAGCAGACGCAATCACTCTTGAACCGCTAGCGTTAGGGTGCTTACCATCCTCTTTGAAGAAATCAAAATTGTGCATAGCATATTCTACACCACTCAAATAGTGTACGCCATTAGAACCACACCATTCAATGTAAGCAGCGCAAGCATTGCTTAACCACAACTCTTTATTAGCAGATACCTCTGTAGTGTTAGCGTCCCAACCAATAAAACCAATATGTAGTTTGGCTTTAGGGAACAGACTGTGCATAGTATCATAATAAGTGCTCATGCCGGTCTTAATGCTATCGCCACTATTTGCATAGTAATCATTACGACCACCGCATACAACTACATCTGTAACTGCATTCTTATCAGGTACTTTATCCGCCTGTGCAACCAAAGTATTCCAAAACAGGTTTTGAGGAAGTCCCTTAGTGGAAAAACCGTCACCGCCGTCAGCAATAATGGTATATTTATCCTCACTCAGGCCCATAATCTGTGGAAGCAGCGCAGTCCATTCACCATTTTCACCTGCGTAGCTATCGCCCTGAAAGATATAATATCTATCCTGTACTAGCTTCTTCACATTATCAATTTCTGTTTGTGTTTCGCCAATTTTCGTCTCCAACTTACTATCCGCATCCGCTCTAGCATTACTTTCAGCAGTAAGAGCACTTCTAATGGCAGTATCAGCTTCCTGTCTAGCAGCAGCTTCCTCATTGACCTTAGTGGTAATAGTGTTATTCAGTTCAGTCTTGGCAGCACTAAGGTTTTTATCGGCAAGAGCACGGCCTTTAGTGTCCTGAACGTCTACAACAGTACCGTTAGACATTTTAGCTTTATCAAAATAAGCCATATTCTCACCTCATCACTTTGTAATCTGTGTAAATGTGATAGTCTTAGTACCGCTATCATATTTCACATTAAACGGGCCAGCGGTGTAAAGAGCATTGACGTCAGTTTTAGCCGCACTAGCATCAGCAGCTGCGTTTGTGGCATTGGTGTTAGCACTTTTTGCATCTGCTTTAGCTTCAGCAGCGTCAGCCTTAGCTTGTGTAGCATCAGCGGCCACACCATCAGCGGTTGTTTTTGCCTGTTCGGCTGTACTGTTAGCAGCAGTCGCGGTAGAACTAGCGGTATCAGCTGCTTTCTTAGCATCGGTAGCTGTCTGCAAAGCAGTAGCTGCATCGTTTCGGGCAGTAGTATCAGTTACAGTGATACTTGTAGTACCCATCTTAAAAGTATTGACTTCAGCCATTATTTAACCACCTCACCGTCAGTAATTTCAATGGTCTTATCGCCTTCGCTGTACACATGGCCGCCAACACTAATATTAGCAGCTGCCGGTGCAGTAAACTTAAACTCAACTGTATGCGTATCTTCATCGAACGTTGCCACGTCCAGAGAGAGGATATATTTCAGCCGTGCAGAAATGCTAGTCTCTTCACAGTTAGAGCCGACTACATAACTGTCACCAGCCTGCATACTCCGTGTAACCAGATACAGAGTATTGTTAATCCATACCAAATCGTTAGCCACACGAGAACCGCTTGCAGTTGTGCTTGTCTTTTCGTCATAAGGAGTAATACCCTTCTTGACATTATCCCAAAGAACGTCAAAGTTGCCGATTTTTGTCCAGTAATCTGTACGTTCCAGGGCGATACCAGCAGGAACAGGCTGAACGCTCAAATATGCGTTACCGCTCTTATCCACCACAACAGTGTTAGCTTCATACTGTTCAGTAATGTCCCATGCAAGAGGGTCAGCATATTTAATGCTATTGATTTTTGTGAAGTCAATGACTTCGTTCAGCTTGCGTACAATCTTCGCTTGCATCTGCAAATAGGTAATGCTATCGTCAAACACAAGGGGAAGAACCTGATTGTAGCAAATAGGAAGTGCGGAAATCAGTCCATCGGTATTAGTTGTGTTAGCCATAATTTACCTCACCAAATCAACATGAACAGGGGAGCCATTGCTTCAAATAGCTTCTGGTCAATGTTTGCGTTCGCTTCCATATAATCCTTAAATAGGGAAGAAGCACTTCGGCCACGAAAACCTTTTTCAGTGTGCAGAAGGGTTCGGTTTTCTTCACCTTTGCGGTTTTCAGAATCCTGCGTGTTATCTGTCAGAGTGGATGTGCTACTACTCTTAGACTTATTACCAGATGTAAAGTTATTGGAGTTGCTTCCGTCAACATGGGTAGCGTCACTCAGATATTCACCTGCAAGGAAGTTGTGCAGACTACCCTGCGGGGTATCTGTATGGCTAGTGGTTGTATCTTCATTACTCTTAGAATTAGAGTTGTAATCAGAAGTACCTTCCCCGGAAGCTGTGCCAGTGCTAGTCTTATCACGTGTAGACGTGTTTACATCATCGTGCTTTGTATCCTCTTTGGATTCAATGGTAAAATCGTCCGTAGTAAACACACCATACTGTTTTTCAACTGCCGCATACAGAGGATTAAAGTATGGCATATTTGTATTCAGCCAATCGTCAAGGCGCAGTTTCCAAAGGCCGTATGTCTCAAACCCAATTTCAGACGTATAGAAGTGTTTAAGAATTTTGGTTTCAAACTCTGCACGTTTAGCTTCGTCCCAAATAGGATAAGGGAAATCAAAAATCAGGGGGCGGGCCTTCTCAATGACTGTACGATAACCGGGGGCTGTCAGTTCATCCGTGTACCCTGCAAGACTAGCGCAGATAAAGGAAAGTTCACTTGTGTACTTACTCATTATCTTCACCATCCTTTTCAGTGGTTTCGGCCTTTGTCTTATCCTCGGGATTCAGAGCATCCTCTTCACCAGCCATGATTTTAGACAATGCAAGTTCAGAACGAGGTTCACAAGAAATGTTCGTACCGAACATATCATTAAACTTATCGCAGAAATCTTGACGTGCCACCAGAGGGCTATAACGGTCAGCTTCAATCTGTCCCAGCGTCATCGTGACTTCTGTGGTGAACTGCCGCTCAGCTTTCATATTATAGTTGGATTCAACGCCCAGATAGGTTAGAGCTTCGGCCAGCGTTTCCTTCTTCTGAGATTCCAGCTGCAAGCCCAGATACTCAACCCGCAAATCCAGAACGCCAATCATGTTTTTAAGGTCATCAGCATTCAGATTCTTAGACTTAATGTAAAGCCATGGGTCGTATTTATCTACCTGATAGGTAAGATTCTGGACGCTCAGCTTCGTATCCTCAGTTGCGAACGCAATGCGGGGAGTTTTCTGCGCTGCCAGGTTAAGGTCAATCGTGCGGTCAATCTCTGTTAAGCGTTTGGCGAACTGCCGGATAATATGCACATCGGGGAACCGGCTCATATTAGTCCAGAGGTATGCGCTGTTGCTTTCATCAAGCCCAGAACGGTTATAGTTAGAATTGTAACCATATGCACGAACGCTCAACGGGTCTCCAATAATGTTGAAGTTGCTTTCCTGCTTAGCGGGGAGAACTACCGGCCCCATCATAGGGTCAGAGAATCCAACCATCAAAGGTTCAAAGAAAAGAAACTGTTCAATAAAACGTTCGTTAATGAAGGGGTGTTCTTCCAGACCTTCCCACTTAAACCGGGAAATGGCAATATTGAAAAGGCGGTTGAACCAGTTTTTATAATAGCTTTTGGTCAGGTCATAGCTATTAAACCACGGGGGCTGCGGCTTTTGAGAACGTGCCATTTAATTCACCACCTTAAACAATATCGTTGGAAAGTTCGTACCGGCCAACGTTTTCAGGGTTGTGCCAGAAGGTCACACCACGATTGAAAATGTCGTTAATCAGACGCAGAGCATCAGCAGGAACAGGGCCAGTAATGCAGGAGTTGCCACAACGGATATAGTTCCATTGAGAACGAGAGGTAATGTTCGGAACCTGTACAGAATGGTAAGGATAGCCATACACTGTCCAGTAGTCGTCAATGATTTTGGCGTATTGGCGGGTTACTGTATGGTAGGTTACATACACTTTAACACCATTGGTGTTCATGTAGGCAAGCGACACGGACGGAGTACCGTTGGACTGTGGGGGAAGTCTGTCCATATCTTCACGTTTGGCATTTACGGATGCAACGTTTGCAGCTTCATTTGCCATGCCCTGTGCAGCAGCAGCCGTACCTAGTAAACCAATTCCAGCTGTGATGGGGTTAGACATTAAAGCTACATTTGTAGCAAGCGCCGCACCAGTTTTTACCATAGACATAGCAGCGTTGAAACTGTTATGAGTATCCTGCACAAATACAGAACTAGCATTCTGCGCCATGTATGCCTTATAGATATCGGTGTTATAAGCACAAGTGGGGAAGGGGCGGGCATAAACAGCTTCGGCCATATTGGTTTCAGGCCCTAGCTGTGCATATACCTTATAATTCAGAGGAATAACGCCAATCTCCGGAGAACCCTGTCCACCAGTTGTCACCAAAAGAAGTTGTTTAACGTTGTTTCTAAAATATTCATCCTTAAAAACAGCGTTCAGCTTCATGGTAGAATCAAACACTCTATGATAACAATAAGGGTAGGTAAATAACTTTTTATTCCTAGGCCCGTAACCGTCGGCATTATCTTCACGGGGAAGGTCGATTCTGGTTGTTTTCTCACCGGGCGACATATAACAAGCTACAATGCCTTCCGCTTTGCCAGCTTCAACTGCACCTTCGATAAAGTCACCAGCATCCTTAGCACCTGTAAATTGATGTTCAACAAGGCCGTTATACATATTATCTACAAGTGTACCGGTAGCATCATTGTAACTAGAATCAAAAGTGCAGAGAAAAGCGATTTTGGGATTAGTATCGTAAGATTGAATAAAGCTGTCTACATAATCCCCACAATCAAGGTCATCCGCAACCAGGTTATCGCCAATTCTATCAGTAGGCGCGTGTTGCCTATCAATAAAGCAAGGATGCAACGTACAATCGGGAAACCACGTTTGCATGATATCCATGGTGAAATAAATGCGGGACGTGCTATCAGAAACGTATTCAATCTTATCAATGAAGGCATAATAAACCTTATCACTGAAAGTGCGGTTAATGAACACCAAATAGTTGCACTCTTCAATAATTTCAGAATTTACGCCAATGGTTAAATAACGTTCTGTGCGCTGATAAGTGTATCTGTCAAAACTTCTTACAGCTTTGCTTGTGAAGTAATTAAACCGTGCGGACGCAGAGCCAAACAGAAGAACATGGTTATATGTCTTGTCGGTTTTAACACCTCTGCATACCCAAACACTTGTATTCGGTGTACTCATCGTTTATATCTCCATACCGGGGCACACATCATCCATATGGGCATTTTGCGCTTTTCAGTTTCAGGGCCGGGTTCAGGGCCAGGGCCAGGGCCGGGGCCAGGGTCAGGAGGTTCACCGCCAGCATCCCATTCAACGTCATAAGTACCAACGGCATTAGGGATTCTTAGAATTATAGCAGGGTTATCACGATAGTTAATGGAATAACCGCCATTCCAATATTCCCAATGTGTGTGAATACCTGTAACGTTACCAGTAGCACCCTGTTCACCAATGTATTGGCCTTGTGTAATTGTATCGCCTTCACTCCAAATCTGTGAAGCAAAATGCGCTGCAAGCCAATATTTATTTTCAGCGAACTTAACCACAATATGGTTGCCCCAACTATTGTGGCCAGCAGTGCCGCCTTCCCAATGCCATGCCCGCATAACCGTACCGCCATATGGGGCAAATGCTTTATGGTCTGTGTGTACCGTATCAATACCGCTGTGACGGGTTCCATCATCATAATAAGGATAGCTTGCAGTTACCCTGATAGTAGAACCGTCTGTGATACATTGTTTATAAGCCATAGAGATATGCGTGATAAGTATGCGCATCCCACTTTACATTTAAGCCGCTATGCGACTGTTAAACTTTAGTGGTGAAATACACCGCATTAGCAAAGGGACTAGCGGAGTAAATGCGCCACACATGATGGAAATAGTTCCAATCCAGGGTGCTGCCCAGGTTATTCTCACGCATGGTGTTCAGCTTAGTGTACACCTGGAAGAAATCACGGTCAACCATGATGGTCTGAACAGCAGCCAGGTCAACATCGTTAGGAGTAACATGAGTATAGGTGCTATCACCACCAACGGCAACGGTAACACTGCCAGCGCCAGAGGGGTCGTTACCAGTGAGCAGATGTTCCAGACGCTCAACCTCATACTCGCTCATGGCAAAGCTATCGACTTCCAGGCGGTGGCCCACAAAGTCGGTCTTATCCATGTTAAAGGCACTTGCCAGAACATCAACATCAACGGAAGCAGAAATGTCAACAGGGATAATGGTATACAGCCGGTCAGAGGGTGTGTTCATAGGAATACCGGCAGCATTATAATCCTTGGAGACGAACTTCATCTTGCCATAAATGCCCTTCAGGGACTTCACCAGCTTCTTGCCACTAGCTTCGTCCGTCACGGCATCAACGGTAATCTTCTTCATCTTACCGTTCTTAACCAGATTATAAATCAGATACTTCTTCATAATGAAAGCATCCAGCTCAGCGGGCTTATAAATCTGGTCAATAATGTTCTGCACAAAAGCGTTCAGGTTAGCTTCATCAAGGAAGGCGGTTTCCAGGGATTCACGGTTGACAGTAACCTTATATTTAATACGGCTATTCACAGCATGGTAAGCAGTAAACACCTTTGCGGGGTCACTACCAAACTCAGCCTTCATAACCTCATCGTTAGTAGCACGGTCAGCCGCAAAATAGGGAGTAGCCTTCTGCATCAGGACGTAAATTTCCTGAACAGTTGCACCCTGCGACAGAACACCCTTATCAAACACCTTCCAGGGATCCTCAAAGGAAATATAGCGCATAACGGTCAGGCCAATACGGTCAACCAGAGCGTTACAGAAATAGTTAAGACGCGGCTCATAGGCATTCAGGAATGTCCATGCGCTCTTAATAGATTCAGTGGTATTCTCAATTTCAGGAGCACCGCCAAAAGTGGCTTCGGTGCCAAAAACAGCCTGAAGGATACCAACAGCAGCAGATGTAGCCATAATTTAATACCTCACTTGTTAGAGTCGATGGGGAAAGAGAAGTTAAGATAGGTAAGGGCCTTTGTAGGAGTATAGGTAATCTTACCACTTTTAACATTAGCGTAAATAGTAGCGGCGCTTGTACCATCAGCAGCTGCATTAGCAGCCGAAACACTAAAATCGTCAACTACCATTCTATCAGCTAGAGCAGGTGGAACGGTAAAGGATTTAGCACCAGTCGTATCTGTTTTGATATGCACAAAGCACAAGTTACCAACAACGGTGAAATGTTTATCGGAATAAGAGAAAGCCATTATTATCACTTCCTTCCGTACATTTGATTGACGAAAGCCTTTGCAGCTTCTTCAACAGACATATTAGCAGAATTCTGTTCCTGCGGGGGAGTCTTAGGCTGATTAGAACCGAGAAAAGATTTCACATAATCTTTACGCAGATTGTCATAAGCTTCACGCCAATTGTTAGCACCATCAGGAACGCCAGAAGTATAAGCGGAACTTTCACTAATGGCTGTGTCATACTCATCAAGAATACCGCTCATCAGCTGTGCCTGTTCCTCAGGTTTAGCGTCAACATACCCGTTAAGCATTGCAGAAATCTCTTCTCTGGTTTTCATCTTAATCCCCCGTTCTTACATAATCGAGTTTGTAAAGCCTGCAAATTTCAAGCAACTTTTTCATATCAGAACCAGTTGCGTGAATTTTAATATAGTCACCTAGCTTATCTTCTGTGGGCCAGCCATTCAAGCCCTTAGCTTTAATGACGGTAGGGAAGTCAACAGAAGTTTTATTCAAGTCAACCCTACCGTTAATACAGGGAACAGAGCCGCTATTGCTGTACTGCCACATAGCATAAGTGCAATTAGGTTCTTTGGCACTCCATTTAGCAACCCATGCTGTATACTTAGAAAGCGCCTTGCCGTCAATATTGTTATGCCACCAACTTTCAGAACAATAAAAACCAGCAAAATAACCATTGGCTTCAAGTTCATCACAAAAAGCCTTAACAACGGCAGTACGCTTCTCTTTACCGATACGGTCAGCACGTCCAGATAAACCGGGAGCGCCAGACAATTCTGTGTCAATATAGATAGGATATTCAGGCTTCTGGTCTTTAATCAGGCCCATCATATAACGTGCTTCGGCTCTAGCTTCATCTTCGTTAATGGCTTGACTAAACCAGTACGCACCCCACGGCATACCGGCAGCTTTTGCACCTGCCATATTGACAAGGAAATAAGGGTCTCCATGCTGAACGCCGTCACCATAACCTGTATAGCCAGCACGAATGATAACAAAGTTGCAATAGTTTTTCAGCTTGTTAAAATCAACCTTGCCCTGATATTTAGAAATATCAATTCCTATTGCCATTTTTATCACCGCCATTCAGCTTAGCAAAATATTTAGTGATAGGTTTAATTGCATCAGGATAAATAGAACCAATGTTCTCCAAAATAGAAGTGCATTCCATTAGCGCAAAATATGTGATAACAATCGGGGCAAGGGGAACACCCAGATTCACGCCAACTGTGGGCAGATAAACATCTGCGCCAATAGAGAGCGCAATAACACAAATCTCACAGAACTTATGATATGCACCTTCACGCATGATGGAAGAATTATAATCGTGGTTGTACAGAGCCTTAACCAGGCCGGTCGCAATGTCTGCAAGGATAAGAACGCCAATCACAATCATCTGCGTCATAGTCATTCATACACCTACAATCTTTAGAATTTCAAGCATGGATTTCCGAATCATTTCATCTTCGCAATACAATCCCCCCAAACGGTAAATGTTAATTATATATCTTAACCACGGCGGCTTAGGAGTGCGCTTCAACAAAACTGTATTATAATCATGGTCGTCATTTGTTAGCGCATAAATAACACCACTGCCGGGAGAGTATTTTCGAGATAAATAGATGTATCCGGTTGTATAGTCACACCATACACCAATAATATCATCGTGAATCTTAAAGGCCATGGAATAACGTGCTTTTTCAGTTTTCTTTGCAACGCCTACCATGGAATCAGAGTAGAAATCGTTGTGAACGGCATAGTTGCCATAATCTGTACCTTTGGTTAGGCGGCCAAAATCAGTTGCTTCCTTAGCAGCGATATAATCATCGTTATTAGCAATTTGAACCAACACAAGGTTATCACGGAACAGGGAAATATTCTTCCTGTTCATTGGCTTCTTAATGTCAAAGAAGGTGAAGTAGGGATTAGCCCACGAAACTGCGTTGCCAAAGAAGAATACACGAACGCGGCGCATACGAGAAATAGTTTCGTATAGTTCTAGGAAGAAAGTGACTTCATCGTTAAGATAGTTATGGTGAACTGTATCCATAACGATAAACTCGTCAAAACAGATTTTATTAACGTGTGGGAACTCTTCTGATTTTGCGCTGGACAAAAAGCGGGTTACACCTGCAAGTTGTCCATCAATGTAATAGTTGCCGTCAGGCGTTCCCTTTAAGTCATGGTCAGGAAATTCAGGTGCAACGGCTGCCCAGAAATTTTCCTTAGCCTTCTTTGTCATTTCCGTCTTAAAGCGGCGAATGTAGACGAACTGTGAGCCAGTTTTTAGGAAATCCTCAACGTCCCATTCCTTACCGCTACCCTGTGCCTGCTGGTTTTGCTTAATGGTAAAGCACCTGTTTTGTAATCAGGTTACGAGGGTTCGATTCCTTTAACCAGCTCCAACTGCTTTTTGTTAGACTTGTTTGTGCTTAAAACAACTATCATTGAGCGCTGTAACGCTTTACAGCTTAACGTTCTAGTGGTCTTTACTTGTTTCTTCCACCTCCGGCGTTCAAAAGCATGAATAGTTCGTAGGCTCTCAATTATTTTATTGATAGAGCCGGGGCGCCTCTTA
>ERZ1024469.14-NODE-14-length-17468-cov-620.672429_pt1 | contig 17468 bp, 22 predicted proteins | sample MGYA00520803_ERZ1024469 | MGnify/ENA primary metagenome ERZ1024469 (study PRJEB33242, sample SAMEA3444308) | Homo sapiens | biome: Host associated; feature: Gastrointestinal tract; material: Stool | place: Uganda | collected 2011-01-01 ... | reverse complement strand
GATCTACATGCAGGTTGATCATGTCCACAAAATAGGCTACGAGGGTTAGCATGAGGTAGGCAAACTTGTGCCATAGGCCTTGTCGCATTTTTTGGGAGCTGAGCGTGTCGTTGAGTATGGCTTTAGCAAGGCCGGTAACGTAGTCTACAATGATGAAGAATACGACTGCGAACACACACCACACGTCCGTTGCTGTCATTGTCATTAATTGTCTCCTTACTTTCCCAGCAATTCACTGATGATCAGACCGAAATCGGCTTTTACCTGCGAATCGTCGAATCTTATTTTACCCAGTCTGTAGCCGGTGGTGAGCCGTCGTATAATATCATCTGACTTTTTGACATACCATGTCTTTTCGTCAACATGGTTCGGGTCGAGTGTGTAGACGGGGCGAGTGTTGTCTTTGGGAATGCGTCGTGAAACGTATTGTGAAACATGCCCGTCACGTTCGGATACGGATATCCATATGCCGAAGCGCGCGTAGTCGGTAGTGTCCAGAATGTACGAGAGTTCGCCGTCATTAGGTATGGACGCTAGCAACGTGTCCGATTCGTCTCGGAATTTATTGCGTATGGCATAATCCGCATAATCCTCGTCGTATTGCTCAAGGAATCGCCCGAATTTTGATTGCGCGACTTTGGCTGAGAATCCACCATAGTCCGCCAATTCGAGACATACGAACCCGCCACAATAGAGCTTGTATTGTTGCTGGTTGGCTTGTTGTGCGCCAATGTCCAACCGGTATTTCGCGAAATAGGGGTTAGCCTTTTGCACGGCGTTAGACAGAAACAGTACTTTTGTTCTATCCTGCCACCTGTCCACAGTATTGTAGAACTCTGAAAAGCTGTTTACCTCATTGCTGAGGAATCTGAGGTTGTCGGGAAAGATCTCGTCAAAAATAATCAAGTGCACTTTTGGGTAAGCTACTGATTTCAATCCGCCAGCTTGCGAGAGGGCGACGAAATAACAGCATGTGCGCCAGTCTTTTTCATCCCAAGTAGTCTTATGAATCTGCCCTTTTTCGCCATTCACGCGAAACTCGTATTGCGGAAAGAACTCTTGAATGTCCTTGAAAAAGGTTTCCTTGCGGTGCTGTTCCACGTCCGTGCGGCGCAGGTAGATGAACTCATGCCCGTGCTTGATGTATTCTTTTATCCCGTATCGTTTCGCGGCAAATGTTTTGCCGAGTCCGCGTGCGCCGACCACGAAATTCCATGGGGCGTTTCGGGTGAGCAGATTATGCAAGTTATAGTAATCATCTTCGGCTAATGTTTGCAATGCCACGTGTGCTCACCTCCAATGATGATAACAATAATGGGGAGTATGACGTCATGACCACCGTCATACTCCCCTATTAGTTACGGTCGGCTCAAGGGAAAGCATCATATGCCGACATTGCCTATTATATCACAAGTTTAGAATGCTGGTGGATTCGATTTTCCATCCCACACGCTTAACAACGAATACGCCTGATTATATCTGTTGCTGTAAGGCTGGAATGGGTACGTGGCGAGAATGTTATTGCGTAACCCTGCGAGGCTGTTTGCTTTCGGCACCTTGAGTGCATTAGCTGGTGACTGGTGATAGGCTGTAACCCACAAGATCTGCATTTTATCATCTTCGTACTCCTGCGGGTATCCGGCATAGTCTTCGGCAAACTGCCTGCGCTGCCCCTCATGCGATTCACTACGTGCCGCCCATGTCTGGAATGCGGCGGCTTCCGCTTGGGTCAGGTTTCGCGTAAACTCTCCTCCGCTCTCCATGAGTGCCGCGATCTCTGGGGCAGAGTTTTTGAATGTCGCGTAGCCGGTCGGGTCTGCCGCTTTCATGGCATTGAGTACTTGCAAGCGTCTACCAAAACTCCATTGCGCAATGCCGATACCTTGTAGATTTGCGGCTTCCACCGCATTCCATCGTAGGCTGGATTCCACCGTGCCAACTACGTAGAGGGCGTACGAGTTTTCCGGTGATACTGAGGTTGACGGGTGCGCCTGACCGTTATCATCGGACGGCTGGTTTTGTGACGCTTTTTCGGAAAAATTATTAGCGGTAGTCTTGTAGAAAATTCGGGTTTTAGACCCGCTATTATCCGTCTCATGCAGATAGAGGTTGTCGCCCTGCCAGTGTATCCACGCCCCCCCGCGTCCGGTATCGGGGTGTCCCTGATTGTTGTCGCCGGTAGGATTGTCCACGTCCGGCTTAGGCATGGTACGGGGGTGCAGATAGCCCAATAATCCAGCGGTGGGGAACCATTTCAAGGCGCTGGCGTCCGGGTTTTGCGTGATGACGTAGATTTTCCCGTCTTTCACCCCGTCGCCAGCGACTATCGCCACATGAGTGTAGGGGGTATATGTGCCGTATCCCCATATTGCCACGTCCCCCGCCACCGGCGAGTATCCATTGGCGGAAACCCGTTCGTACACTTGTTCGCACCGTGCCGATACCGGATATGAGGTATATAAGCCTCCCGCGTATCCGGTAGGAGTGATGCAGTCTTGAATGCTCATCCCGTACATGTCCATGGAATATTTTGCCCACAAGTCCCAGCATTGCGCCCCATACGCGCCGTCCATGTCCCAAAAACGGTTTTTCGTCTGGTCAATCCACTGAGTAAAAGTAATAGCCATACCCTTATTATAAGGATATGGCTATCATTTACGGCCTAATGGATGATCGGAATGCTGAATACGGTATTGATGTGAATCTTATCATTCGCATGTAATGCGTTAGCGGAATTTTGTGTAAACTGCAATTCCACCTTACCCGAGCCGCCAACCGTCAAGACGGTGAAGCCGTTAGACTGCATCGTCCAATTATAAGAGTCTGCATTAGTCATTACCGTGATAGGCATATACGTATTTTTCGGTACTTTAACCCAATCGGGGAGTGTGACGAAAAACTTGATTGTCTTATTCCCGTTAGTGAGCTCGCTGGCAGTAAGCACATGGTCGAAACTCAAGCCGATCGTAAGATGATTGCCATCCAGCTCCACATAATTTTCGTCCGCCGTGAGTCCGCTAATAAAATTGGTTTGACGTTTGGGGATTACGTATGGTGTCGTGCCCCCCTGCATGACGGCCATTACGGCCTGTGCGATATACCTGTGCCCTGCCGCATTAGGGTGCAGTCCGTCCGAATTGTACAGGCTCTTATCCCAGCCGAGCCAGGCGGCGCATGAAAAGACTCTTACCCTATCGGACGTAACGTTCACACCTCCTTCGATGATCGCGTTATGTACCTTGACTTTATTGCTGTCAAGGATCGAGTACGTGCCGTTGAGCTGTCCACCCAGATATGCACCCAAGTAAATCATGGCATTAGGGAATGATGTAAGCAGACTATTGCAAGCGTTTATCACGTTTACGCGAATACGGTCTGCATCACTGTCCGAAGAGGGGAAATCGTTGACCCCGCCGATCAGGAAAATGGAAGATACCAAATTATGGTCATAGGACGTGTCGGCGATCGCATTATTGGCCTGTGTCGGGAATGACGGCGTTTTTGCCGCAATCCATCCAGTACCACCCATCCAGTAGTCGTGTGCGGTAAAGTTGAAAGCGTTGTTGATAATGGCACGATAGGGATTACTGCCAGCAAGATACCCCTCGGTTATGCTGTCACCTAGCCATACTGCATGCGTGCCGTAGATGGAGTGCTCTTTTTCGCTGATCGCGGTTTTTAAAGCACTTGCCTTTTCCGGTGTTTCGGCACCCAGTGCTACGAGAGCATTGTAGTTGGCACCGGCTTTCCCTTCCGCTGCTGTAGCGTCAACGCTTGCTTTGTCCCACTTGGCCTTATTGGCGGTTGCATGGCCTACGGTGCCCGCTCCCAATGCGGTCAGGATTGCCGTATTGGAGTCGGCTTTTGTGGTGGCGGCATTGGCTTTTTGGGTTGCGCTTGCGGCGTCCGCCATTGCCTTAACAGCGTCTGTACTGGCTTTATCCCACTTGGTTTTCGCGGCGGTCGCGTTATCCACCGTGTTGTCCACAAGCAGTGCTTTCATCACTGCTTCGTCATGGGTTTCTCGCGCTTCCACGCCTTCGATACGGTTCAAGTGTTTTCCGAGCGTATCGTCAATGGTGCGCATGGAGCCGTTATAACCGTCTCTCAGATCGGCAGGGTCGTTATCACCATATAGATTAAGGCCGTAATTATCGGTTTTTGTATATACTGTAGCCATATTTAGTTCTTTTCTCGGATTTGAGTTTGTAGCTGGGTGAGAATCTGGTCAATCATGCGCATAGCACGATTGTAGCCATCCCTCATGTCCATAGGGGTTGCATCATTGTAGAGGGGCAGCCCCCAGTGACGTGTCGCATCATATGCGGCCGTGTCAACGGGGGTTGCTTGCTGGTTATCTGCCATAGCCTATCAATCCCCCGAAGCCGTGGTGGAAACGAACGGCAGCCCTTCTGCAGTAACCTTCGTGTCGGTAAGATTCTTGACAGTGTACTGTCCGCCGCCGGTTGCGGGCACGCGGTTGAGGAAGTGATTAAGTGCGGCACCGAGTGCCCCGGCGTTCGCAGAACTCAATCCGAGAGCGGTGGTGAACGCCTTCAATCCCTCCGGTAGGGCTTCCGGTGTTGGGATTGCGTCGATTTTGTCCGACTGGGTTTTCAGTGTCGTATCAAGGATGTCCATTGAGCGATTGTACTGGCCTTGAAGGTTGGGCGCGTCGGTTGCGTCATACTTTTCAAGATTATAATTTGCGGTTTTTTGGGTCATTTTTCCTCCTATTTATTGTTATTTATTCATGAGTTTTCATGAAATTATTTTTCACAATGCCGTTGGCGAAATTTTCGACCGTCAACGCCGTGACCGGCTCGCCATCGTCAACGTGCACGTCACGGGGGGTGATGCGCGGTTCGTCGTTGTGAAAGATGGTTTTGTTGCCGAGCACGGCAAGCTCAAGGCACGTGTGCGCCGAAGCCATAGGCACGCTGAGTTGCGCCATTTGATTTACTCGCGCACCGAATACGGCCAACTCGCGGTACATGTCGCGATTCGTGTTTTTCGAATCCTCGTACTTGCCTCGTGTCGGATTATATGTCAGGTCTGAGTCTTCATATTGGCCTACCTGCTTTTCCAAATCATCCAGCGCTCTGCTGATGCGTTCGAACTGTTCGCCGAAACCGGCCACCAACTGCTTGATTGCCTCGATGTCCGCGTTTTCATCCTTGGCGAGATTATCGAGCTGCTCCCTGAGCTGGTCTACATGCTCGGCCACTTCCTGCACATAGCCCAATACGGTTAACGTATCGCGGTACGAAAATGGCTGCACAGTGGTAAAATAGCGTTGCCTTGGGTCGATGTCCAAGGGGGCGGCGCACGTGTTAAGTCCGTCCATATATCCTCCAATCTGTCTTTTATAAGTATACTCTAATGGCCAAGATTGTAAGCAAGTGACGTGGAATACAATTGCGGGACGTTGGTCATATTGTCGCCACTGCCCCACATGCCCATAAAGAGATCTTCGATTGAATTGATGACCATAAGGTCGATATTGAGCATGGTATTGCGCCAGTCAAGCAAAAGCTGGGATTGTGAGCCACTCGTACCGAGCGTATGGGACGTCGAGCTACCCTTGTCCGACGAGTGCGCATAATCCGTATTGCTGGTGCTGGTTGCGGTGGCCGTGCTGTCCTGCTGGGTAGCCGTGTGCGTATTGCCTACCGAGTCGGTCTGGCTTGCGCTGGTGGCAAACTTGCGAAAATCGTCGATACGAGTCTGGGGGAACTCCGAGTTGAAGGTCATGGACGAATTGTCGGCCTTAGTGTCGGACGTGCTGTTGGCCGTGGACTCGTTGGATTGCGTACCGCTCGATTTACCGCTCGACTCGTTGGTGCTGGTCGAATCCATCTCTTGTCGGATATCGGACGTGATAAATGGGTCGAACTTGCGCTGTGCTGACAAATAGAGTTGGTTGAAATAATCCATTTGTTCGCGCATGGTACGCCCCAAATAAAACACGAACATTTGCGGAGTTTCCGAACCGATTTCGCGTAGTGCGTAGTGCGCTACGATTTTCTCGTTCAATTTCGCACGGTAATTTTCGTCGAAAATCGGATAATATTGAGAGGACAGATGAAGTTTTTCGTCCGTATTAAAACCACGGTCAATCAGATTCCCCAAGGTCAACGTGTAGTCGGCCATACTGTCCTTGATCGCATACATGCTCAAGTCTTGGGTCATCGTTCATCCTCCTCCTTGTTGCCGTCCACATCCAGCAAGCCACCGCTGGTAGTATCATTCCATTCGATGCCGATGGGATATCCCGAATCGGCCATTTGCGGCCATAGACGATTGATTGTGTCGCACGCCTGCTGTCTTGCCTTGAGATAGCTCAGGCGGAACACGTTGGTGCGACTATTCCCTGCCGTGACTTCCGATTCGAGCAAGCGCTCCTTTTTTTCCGTCGTGCTGTTGTCAATGCCGAGATAATTAACCAATTCGTTCCAAACCTGCGTTTTTGTGGTGATAATTTTATCCGCAAGGAAGGGGGTAACATTAGGGAATGTCTGGAACATTCCGGTAATATCGGCGCTATCATACGTGTAAATGTATGGGTCACCGTCTTCACGAGCCTTCATCAGATTTTGTGCGGTGAGCTTGTTGGTTTCGGACGTGGCAATAATCAGCGGCACCGAAATATTGTCCAAATTCACATCCAGCGCCCTGTCCGCGACAGCGAGTCGTGTCGCATAATTCCACATGACATCGATCATGGTGCACCTGAGCTGATTATCCCAAATGGGTACGCACTTTTTCGAGCCAATCTGCGGGTGCGAATAATTGGTTGCCACCGGCTGAAACGATGTGGGATTATTATAATTATTCACACCGCCAATATTGCCGGACGTGACCATGAAGCGGTTCACACCCTTGCGTTTATCGGGGAAAAACAGCGCCAAACCGTTCTCAAACAACGTCAGCTCCAAATATCTTTCGTCGATGTACGAAGGTAGATTAATCCACTTAAACCGGCTTATGGCCAACATTTCGATAAGCTTCATATACTGATTGATTCTGAGACTTTGCCGCATTTCGGGCAGATTCAAATTGCCCCACATCGAGCCGAGCACGCTCTGGTTATCCCAGTGCGCGGCCTTTCTTGCGTTATTGCGTTTACCCATGTTCACCGTCCTTAAATAATAATGGAGAGAGCTTATATTGCTCTCTCCATTATATATGTCAGTATGCAATACCGCTGAGTGGCGTATTGTCCGCATAATCGGTGACACCGATCTTATCGGGGTCAGTCCACACGGTAACGCCGGACTCAAAAATGCCCTTCACAGTCAATCGATACTCTTCGGGACATGTAGAGCTACGTACGTACAATTCATGCAACTTCCAGTATGTGAAATTACTCATTGCCATAAGATTTGCCGGAAGTCGCATGAAACGTTGGACGTAATACCCGTAGCGTAACCACACTTCCCCGATGGCTTGCATGGCGGCGGGCGGAATCTGCCGAAAACGCACCATGACCCCGATCAAGCCGTTAGCCAAATTGAAAGCGTCACCCCCTAGAGCGCCTGACGTGGTAGGAGGTACGGTTTGCGTCTGCTGTACTTGTGCGTTGATTCCTGCGATAGTGTTTTCGTAATCTCCCTGCGCGGTAGCCTGCGCCAGCTGCTTGTTTATGTCCGCCAGTTGCATGGTCTGGCGGTTGCCAAGGTCTGTCTGGGCGAGCGAGTAGGCGTTAGCCTGTGAGGTGGTTGCGGCGTTCGTGGCAAAAGTGTTCGACAGCGCCTGCGAATTGCTTGATACGGAATTGTCGTAACTTTGCTGATTAGCCCATGCGCCGATTGCGGTTCCTGCGATGGCACCGGCGACACCGCCCACGTTTCCGGCGACTGCAGACCCCACGGCATTCGCGGCACCCGACCCAATGGTGTTGATCTGATTCATGCGATAGTCAAAACCAAGATTTTTCAGCGTTAGATCGGACGCCATTTGTGCGGAACGGTTGTTAATCGCCATCATAGCATTACGGTTCGCAGTACCGAGCTTGTTTTGCTCACTCGCATACTGCGTACCCAATTGCGCCTGCGCGTAAGCATTGTTGATCCCCATTTGAGTTTTCTGATACCCCCAGTCAGCTGACTGTTGCGCGTATTGGCGGGTATAGGCGCTGTTCGCAAGCGCAAGCGCCGAGCCATTATTGACCGCCATAAACGTAGGGAAATTGGTGATACCGAAACTTGCGTTGAGCATGTCGCCCGTGTCGATAGGCAATCCCAGTCCGTTCGGCAATGGTTGACGCTCGCCTAAATTCCCCGCATGATAGCCCCTCGCGTAGAAATTCAGCCGAGGGGAGGGGGGTGCGTAATTCCACGACTCCCGAATAATCAAGTCTGTAGACGGAATCTGTTCGGGCTCATAGGTTATCACCGTGCCGTTGAGACATGAGCATTCGATAAAGGCGTAAGGGGCAATCAAAAATTTTTTAAGATACTTGTAGCGTTCTGGCAGATTAAAAATGTTGCGAAAGTTTTTAATGTTAATGATATCATCGTACCTGCTGGAAGAGTTTGCGACATTACCAGTCAACAGCCAGCATGAACCCGACCATTGCACGTCCGCACCGAACAGTTTCGGATTTTTGGCGGCGTGCCCTTCAAGCATTTTCGAGGGGATGGAAGGCACCATGTATATGCCGCAAATACCTTGAGTTGCCCACGGTTTTGTTGACCCTGCTCCGAAGAATTTGAAAATATCGGACGTATTGTCAAGATAATACAGTTCCGTGCCGTTCATCTGGTTTTCAAATGTACTGCCGGTAGCGCTCTGTACAGTAGGATTATCCTTGTTCCCCGCGTCGGCCTCCAGTTTTACCGTGGTGGCAATGATAATGCCATACGAGTATTCCGAATTTGACTTAGCCCCCATCAATGGGTGCCACGATTCGTTGGTGAGCACGGTGCATTTACCCGTGTCGAGTCCTTCGGGGAGATCTAAGTAGGTTTTGCCCCAGTCTTTCCAAGCGTTTTCGTTGGCTACGCCGACATGCCCCCTTTCCACGTAGGCGTTACCAAGTTGGATGTCATGTTGGAAGCTCTGCCACACGTCTAGCTGTATGTTGAGCTGCGTGGTGTTGGCGTTAATATAGTCGCAGGTCTGGATGAAATAATACCAACTACGGGGGGTATCGAAGTCGTAATCGTTCGTGGCGATCAGATAATTATATTGGCTTGCCTGTGCGAATGGTATGGGCAGTCTTACGGGTAGACCATATTTTGCCATGGTGCAGTCTGTGAACTCAATACCATTCAACCGGTCGAAATACGCTTTTTGAGATTGTTTATCCCATTTGACGATATCCCTGTAGCCCATGTCCCACGGGACATTACAGAGTTTGAATCTTGTGTTTGGCGTCCATTTCGCGTATGAAAAATTGATGGGCAGATCATTGGCGCGCATAAATCCTCCTAAAAAATAATAGGTGTGGATAAAGTCTATCCACACCTATTCTACTGGTTGGCGATTATCACTGTGCAGTGACGGTGATCTGTGCCGCCCCCTGTGCTCCCGCAAATTTTGCGGTGACATTGGCCGTTCCTGCGCCGGTTCCGGTCAATACACCGTTAGGGGTGACAGTCGCGTGCTGGTCTACCGACCACAGTGCGAGATTCGTGACGTCCGCAGTATTGCCGTCCGTCTTGGTGGCGACGGCCTTGAGCGCGATATGTTCACCATTCTTGACCGTCTTTTCGCCCCGAATCTCAATGGACTCAATCGCGCCGACCTTCCAGCCGCCAAGCCACTCGCCAACCACCGGTATGGACAGTGCGGCGGAAACCGTCTGGTCGATTTCTGGGTGAGCGGGGTCGATATAGGTTGCCTGAGCAGTGACTTTGAGAATTTCGGCGGTTTCATCCAGTCCGCAACGGAGGATACCCCCGTTATCAATGGTTGTAAACTGGGAGGTGGCGCCTTCCACGGCGTATGTAATACCGACCGGCTGGAAGGATGCTTCATCCTTATTCGCACTCGAAATTTCAGACACCACCTGTACCAAATCGCCGCGCGACACGTTTTCCGGAGTGATGGAGGGCTGACCGTACTTCATGACGCGCAGGGTGAATTTCGGCGTGGATGTGGTGAGCGTATCTGGCAATGTCACGGACTTGTTGGAGCCTTCACCCGTCCAAAACAGTACCGCATTAGCAAACGGGTTCGGGGTGATGGAACCGCGGTGCTTGAAGAAGATGTTGCGCGTGCCGTCAATAGGATTCACGGGGCTATTGGTGGTTTCAAGCATTTCGTCCCAGCAGAAGAAGAAATCCTCAGTGGTCAGTACGGCCTGTACCTTACCACCGGCGCCGCCGATACCGAACATATCTTCCGGAATCGGAATAATACGATACGGTACGTTAACCTTGTCAATATTAAAAGCGGCGGCGAGGGCTTCCACATTCAACGCGGCGATCACCTGCGGAGTAGCAAAGAGAATGGCTTCCGAGTCGCGCCACGGCGTCACCCAGCTCATAGCGTTATAACGTGGCATGGCCGACATTGGGCTAGCCTTGAGTTCGTTGGCGGTCTGCTGGATGAGCCGCAACAATCCCTTGGCGTCCGCTTCGGTGGAGTTCGCAGCACCCACGTCAGGGGTGTGCACGCGATAAAAACCGCCCTTACGCGCATATTCCGCAAAGGTCTGCACCTTCATCAAGTACATATCATTACGGTCGGACAGAATCGGCGCGTTCATAATCTCGGAAATGTAATCCGACATGCCGGACTCGCCGTCAAAAGCGGTCAGCAGCGCATCTTCCGGAATCGTCACCGGATAGTAATGGTCAAAGGTCAGTGGATGGAATACGGACGCGGTCGGCAGACTGTAACGACCATAGACGTCATCGCCCAAGTATTCCTGATTGAAATTGCGGGTGCGTGCCTTGACTAAGCCAACCGCGGCCTGTTCGTACGTGCTACCGTAGCGCTTCAGGGTGCGCGGGGAGCCGATCAGCTTGAGCGGATCGTCCCAATCGGCGTGCTGGATATAGAGGCCGATGAGGCGCTGAATCAATACCCCCGTGAACTCATCGCGGAGGTATGGGAAATTACGCATGGTGTCCACGGCATTGCGAATATTGCCCTGAGTCGCAGACGGGATACGAGTTTGGAACTGCGGTGATGTGGCGTTTCGGACGGCATTGAAGATCTCAACGTCACCCTTGCCGGCCAATGGTCGAATATTGGACATTACATTATCTCCTAACTATTTTAGTCGAACAAATCTTCGATGGAATCGCCGTCGCCATCGCCGTCGCCGTCATCGTCGGGGTCGGGGTCGGGGTCATTGTAGCCGAGCGTGTCCATCATGGCCTTGAGTGCGGCCAATTCTTTTTCGATGCTGTCAAGTCGTGCGGAAACGTCCGGCTCCTGCTTCGGTTCCGGTTCCGGCTCATCTTTCGGCTTGACTTCATCGTCCACGGTTTCGGTGTGCTGTTCCTCTTCGGTCGGCGGTGGGGTGGTGTTTTCCTCGCCGTCATTGTTTGGGTCTGCCATGTAAGCTCCCTTCGTATTGGTCGATATTCCGTTAAAATTATATCATGTGGCAGGAGAAATAAATGACCCTCCAATCACGGAGGGTCTGAATCGTCCTATCAGAGCGCGGATTGATAATCGTAGGGCACTACCGCCACGGTAGCAAATCATGGTCGTCGGCATTCTCAGCCGTGGCAGTCCGACCCATGTCATTCCCAGTCGAAAATCGACGCTCACAAGACAATAGACATTATAGCATAACCACGGTCCCGTAATCATCTTGCACTTGCACGCCATGCCGAAATTGCTCGTAGGGAATAGGTTCCGAAAACATGTTTCCGGCCATGCACACGTCAACCTCATTATCACCCCTCCATCCCTGATACCGATTCATTCCAAGGATAGTCAATTTTTCGTATCGTGCGGCGATCTTCCATTTGCCCAGTTCAGTCGGGTGAATGTTGCATGATCGTACGGGTTCCCAACCGCTCAATATGCAACCGTCCGTATTGGCATACAGTAGTCGGTCGGAATTGCCATGACAGACGGCCATAAGCTTTTTGCGGGCATAGGCATTCACCCATACAGGCACGGGCAAATAGTCGGTTTTCAAATTCGATTCCTCACGTTGCGTGATATCCCAATTCAAGGTGATGCCGTCTTTGGAGAGTGGGAGCATGACGGAGCCTTTTGGTAGACTTGCCATTTTGCCTACGAGGGCGTTCATGACCAGTTTCGCCATTTGCCGTTTCTCTCCCGTCGCCTTCTGCTTCAACCCCCCCCATTCGTCAACGAACGATCGGAAAAATCCTTTGCTTTGTCGGAATTTCCACCCTCGTATGTGCTTGTAGATGCTCACGTCGTAATTCTCTCGCAAAAGTTGCTGGTCAATGTCAGTGAGCACCCTTGTAATATATCCCCTTGTGCTGGTGAGTCGATTGAGTCCGTACACGCTACGATTATCCAATAAAAAGGGGTACCCGTCCGGTTTCAGTTCCGCACGGAACGTGAGTTCGTCGCAATGCAACGGCATGTCATTATCTTGCTCATATTTGCCTTCGTACGGTTCCGGCAATCCCCACGGGAGCCATTCGTCTCGGAGTATGGACGGATACATGCTATTGCAGTCAACGTCGATAGCTTTGTCATATATACCCTCTTTTGCGATCATGAATCCGCCGATATAAGCATCATGCAATGACTTTTTATCCTCCGAGTCGAGTTGTGGGAATTTGTCGTAATACCATTTCCACTCGCCGGACGCGAACGCCTCCATGCTTGCACCACCAGCCGTAATCTTGCACAGTCCGCGCTGATCATACTCACGCAGGATGTTGAGCAGTTGTGTGTCGGTCATGGTGAGACGGCAGTTTTCGCGCAGCAGGTTGGAAATGTCAAAAAAGCGTGCGGAATTCTCACGGTCGATACGCGCGGTAAAGCTAAAAAACTTGCCTTTTTTGGATACGATCGCGTCCCAACTTAGGTTAGCGTTATGTTCGCTGTGGGGGAGGGAGTGTACAACGTGGGCGACGAATGGGTCGAGCAGTTCGAGGTCGGTCATGTAGACGGTGAGTTTGCCGCCTGTCATAATGGACGCCAAAAGGCGATTAGGTGCGGTGATATCACGCAATACAGTGCCGTCCGTAAAGCGTATGACGTTATCCGCGCACCATAATCCTACCCTGTTATCTTGCACCGTCATAGTATAAATTCCCTTGTTTGATAACCGCTACTTTTCCAGTGCGCCCGCTTCTGCCATCCACCGGTCGAACTGTTTGCGAGAACGTTGATACCCCTCGCTGTTCCCCCTAAATATTGAAGTGAAACCGTGCCGGACGGGGTCATATGTCGTCCAATCGAACACAATACGAGGGGCGTCCGTCATTTCGATAAACGCACGCTTCTGCGCGTCAGTCAGACCGCGAAATTGCTTGAGTCGTTTTGAGCCGAGCGTAGTGGCCAAAATTTTCTCGAAAATCTCATAGCGGCCACGACTCATATAGGACGGCCATTCATGATCGCCATACAAGTCTTCAATCCGTTTGCCTGTTCTGCGTTTTTTGGACGGTTTGCGTTTCTGTTCGGTGCGCAGTCCCAAGATCTCGGCGGCGTCATGTATCTGCTCCCGCAGTTCGTTGCGGCGTCCACTCTCCAATTGGCTGCGCACGAATGCTTCATCGCTCAGCACATTGGTCATCTGCAGGAAGTCCGTAAGCTTGGATGGGATGATCTGAGTGCGTCCGAAACCCTCGCCCGTGGTGCCGGCGATTTCGGCCACTCGCTGATCGTACACGCTCCGTTTGGGCATTGCCTGTTCTTTATTCCATTCGTTGATTTTCTGCCGTGCCGCATTGATTTTCCGTTGCTGTTGCCTGAGCAATTTGCGCCGTTTCGCTATCGGTTCGGCCTGAATTTGCGCGTCCGTAATGGGCGTGCGCTGGGCAAACATATAGTCTTTTTTCGTCGGCTTTTCAACTGCAGTGGCATGATATGGGGTTGCTTTCGCTTCCGCTATGGCCTGTTTCTTCTGCCGCTCCCACTCTTTGCCCAAAGTTTTGGCGATATTGACTAATTGCCGGTCTGCGGTTTTTGCGAGATTCGTGCTGGAGTATGAGCCGAGTTTGCTAATGTTGCGGGCGGCGCGTGCTTCGGCGGCTTGACGTGCCTTGACGTGTTTGCGTGCCTTGCTGTTCGCTTTGATGGCTACGGTGCCTACACTGCTTTTTTTATTGACACGTGGTTGGAAGTTCGCGCTTGTAGTAGTTCGTGGCGTACGGTCGGCACGGAACGCTACCGTTCCGATACCGTTATTGTTGACGTGGGAATTATAATGTTGGCTTGCGACTGCTCGGGATGATTTTCTTTTCCTATGCGACATGATATGCAGTCCTTAAGATGGCGAGAGCACCCAATTTGGGTGCTCTCTATAACGAACGTCACTGAGTTATTATAGCAAGTTCACTCGCCCTGTTCGTCCACCGGCTCAATGCTGAAAAATTTGAAGCCACGGCGGGAGCGACGTTCAACCACCTTGATGGACAATGGCGCGTCCCACGTGTTCGGAGTGCCGAAGATACCGAACATGGTATTCAGTCCAGCGGCGAGAGTGGGGGAGGTGGCCGCATACGCCTTGTTGTCATCGGTCACGATAATAACGCGCACGGTGTTGGAGATTTCGCCGGTCTGATCGTCCGTTACCTGTACTGCCTGTGCGACGGCGTTCACCATGTTCATGGGTTCGTTCAAATGTTCATCAAGCTTTTCGGCGTTCTGCAATGCGCTGTAGAGCTTGATTTTGCCTTCTCGGGTGGAGGTGTCGATGAAGTGTTGGACAGTGCCGAGTTCGGTGCTTTCGGTGTTGAATGCGACAAGTGCGGTGTTGGTGTTTTCCATGATATTTTACCTTCCCTTATGGTTTATTATTATTTTGTTTTCAGGCTTATGCCTAAAATCTTTTATATCACATGCCGTCATTATTTTCAATGTCGGCGTGTCGGTTTTTTGTGTGTTCGTCGGGGTTCCATTTCTGCGGTTCCTCAAAAGTGGCGTATTTATAAAAAGTCTCCTCATTCATAGTCACTTTTTGTGAAAAAATATTGATGGAACGTGGGATGAAATTAGGAAACAGTTTTTTCGCACGAATCGAATACGCACGGGTATCCTTAAGCCGCCCGTCAATAACGTGTTCGGCTTCCATGAAATCGCCGTCCACCAATTCCATACCCTTGAGCACCGCATACACGCGCGTACGGAAAATATCGGTTTTGGTTCTAGCCAATTTCCTACCTCCCTTGTATTAAGATTTTTTGCAATTCAGCATCATTATATCGTGTCGTGTCCAGTCTGTCAAAATTTTTAAACACGGCAATAATAAGATTCTGAGCTTGCTGACCATTGAAAATCGTGCAACAATCGTACGATGTGCCCCCTTTGACGGCGCAGACGGCGCACCATGCAATCAGGTTAGGAGGATTCACAGTGCCGTCCAAGTATTCCACATCATACGTGCGGGACAGGGCGGCGGCGAGTCCATCCCATATGGTCAGGCTTCCGCAAATCTGCGAGACGGTGATTATTGCTTGTGTAAGCCATGGGCTAGGTGAGCCCTCGCGCCACAGTTCGCACAGCATGGCGACGGCACGACAGCACGATTCATAATCCCCGTACCCCATATCATAACGCTTGAGATTGAGCTCGCGTTTTCGATCCCTCGTAGCCTTGACTATACGGGGGCTTTCCATGATCGCATCATCAAAACGGCGCAGTCGATAGATAGGCGTCCTATCGTTTCCACGATTAAACATAATACCTCCTCTCCACCCTAAAATATGCAATGTTCCGCACATGCGAGGGTACCGCAGCCCACTTGCGCACCAACTCAGCCGCCTTATCATATGAGGTGGCATACCCCACTTCGATAGGGGGTTTATCGCCATGACGCAAATACGCTAATGCGACAAAAGTTTCATACATGACTAAAACTCCATTCCATCATTACCGGACTCAGCACCATACCACCACATGTCAAACCACAAGTCGGTACTTGGGCACCGTTTCGGCGGCGTAAAAGCGTCCCCCTTACGTTTCGCGCCCGCCCAAAACGCTCTCAACCGCCAATACGAGTCAGCGGCGGGACAGTCCTTACAAAACCACGAATGCACCCAACCACGGAAATACATGACTAATCCCTATCTAGCAATGGTGTGTTAGCAATGTCGATAGCGTCAACGAGCATATCCACCACTTGATCATAATCAGTAGCACTATATGACGCTAACGCCACAGCCGAACATAAACCGTCCGGCGAACAAAACGCCACATCATACTTCAACCGGTACGATTGACTGTGAAAGCAATACCATAATCCCACGTCACCGCCCAAGTGCTGAGACGGAAACACGGCAACCTTCATATCACATTGACGCATGCTCAGAAACCTTTCACTACAAAAACCAATACGACAATCACGCTTATTACAAGCATGGCAAGAAAGCAGAAGACGTCGCTCACGTCACGCTGAGTCTCACGAAACGCAACAGCAGCCGTCGAAACAAGCAGAATCGCAAACAGGATGACAACAATGCTCATACATATCATCATACCAACACCACCTTCACCATACCGACCATAGTACTATCAAGGTCAAACGTAGCATTATCAATATCAACACTCACGTCACGATCAGCATAAGCGTTACCAATATGAGACAGTACGCCATCAAGGGATTCCTTAAGTGATGCAGTATAAAACATGCCACTAGGCTTCACGCAATCAGACATAATCTCAAACACCTGAAACCCATCATTAGTGATGATAAAATACCACATGTCTCTACCTCCGGTCAGTGAGTCAAGGCTTCGGCCACTGCTTCTGTGATAGTGTCCCCAGTTCCCAAGACAACGACTGGGCGGCAATGGTCGGCGCAAACGACGTAAAACGTCTTAACCGCGTCCACCTTATGCCCGTCTTCGGTTGTGCGATAGTATGGCGTCTCAACCCTTTTGACGCAAGCGCGAGTCATCAATTCACGTACTGCCTCGACGCTAACGCCCGCTTCCTCTGCGATTTGCTTATAGCTTTCCATTTATTTACCTCCCTTGTAGTCGATATTTTTCATTATACCACAAACAAAATAGCGACACGCTACAAAAAAACAAACGGCATAAGAAAAAGCCCCTCAGCCAATAACCAAGGGGCTTTCGCTTCACCTATCACGCTTCCTCGAACGCTTTGATAAAATCATCATTCGGAAACGAATCACAATCGTTATAACCCTCAATAGTCATATTATTCACCACCGCCACATGATGCAGATTCTCAACAATCACATCAATGTTGAAATCATCGAGTTGCTGATCGCTGTTTAGGATGTAATCTTCGACGTAATCCTTGATGATGCTGTTGTTAATCATTTTATTTTTCCTTTCCCTTGAAGTTGATAACTATACAATAACACAAACAAAAACACGACA
>ERZ1024469.13-NODE-13-length-18129-cov-13.621666_pt1 | contig 18129 bp, 27 predicted proteins | sample MGYA00520803_ERZ1024469 | MGnify/ENA primary metagenome ERZ1024469 (study PRJEB33242, sample SAMEA3444308) | Homo sapiens | biome: Host associated; feature: Gastrointestinal tract; material: Stool | place: Uganda | collected 2011-01-01 ... | reverse complement strand
AGTTCTTTGGTAAGAACTTGTATTATGAATGCAAGAATACTGATGTGGGTGACATTTTGGGTGTGGTCATAACGCAGCATGATGTGGATAGTTTTTACCGCTATTATACTAGTTTTGGTAAAGCAATCCGTTAAATCCCGAAACGGCCTAAAGGCCGTCCGTGCAAGCTGGTTACTTGCACGCTGATGATGGGAAACCATGCAGAAACACCATAACACAGAAAAGAGGTTATAACATGCGCTGGTATCGTATTGAGTTCTTCAAAACGTGTACAGGTTATGTTCAAGAATCAAGTATTCAAAATATGGTGTTCAGTAATAGAATTGATTATGTTGAGCGCCAATATACCACTTATAGAAGGGCACTTGCGTCAGCCGATAAAATGCAGTATCGCTACTCTGATTGTGTTGTTTATACGTTAACAGTTTTGTAATTCTCAGGCAGCTGTCTTGAACTACGGTTCAAGACAGCAACGTGGGAACTACCCGCGAGAAAAGGAGTGTTTAAATGTTTGCACAAATTACCGCATTCTTTTGGTGGGCTGCATTCACGCCGTGGATTGCTAACACCGCCATTAATACCGCTACGGTGTTAGGCATTGTCGGTGGCACGTATCTGGTAGCAGATATCGTGTTAAGTATTTGTGATTGAGAGGTGATTTAATGGTTCGGCTTTTCCTGAAAAATTACTCTGACGCTGAATGCGTTGCCTTGTACAATGCGTTGTCTTTGGTTGTTCATGACCTTGTTCCGGGTACAGAACCCCGCAAAGACCTTGATTCTGCGCTTGATTATCTGACCGGTTACATGGACTGCCGTCAGGACAAAAAGAAAGGCGGTGTAAAGTAATGTCCTCACGTCTGAATGCCGGTGAACTGGCAACAAAGATGTTTGATTATCTTTGTCAGCAATACCCGGTTGAAGTCGTAAAACAGGCACGTTGGTGCATGGATAAACGTCTGTTTGACGAACCTGATATTTCTTCTTACCCTGATGCCGAAAACACTTTCCCCTCTTGCATCCGTGCAATGGAATACGCACTAGAGGAAGGTTTGCCCGTCTGGGTGGTCAAGAACGGCAGCAATTACCCTCTTGACTGTTTCACCTACCACAAGTTAGAGGTATTGTTTAACCTGTAATTCTCAGGCAACGGTTCTGAACATCATTGTTCAGGGCCGTAACGTGAGAACTACTCACGAGAAGGAGTTTAAAACTATGTTGAAACTGTTGAAAGTCCCGCCCTAGAACAGAATTGCAGAGGGCATACCGATTGTTAAATTTTTAACGAATGAGACAATTGTCTATCCTAATAGCAACATTTGTTCATGTAACCTTTGACCAAAATATGGTACAATAAGGGTGGACAAATAGTCCACAACACACATCATTTTCACAACTACAGAAAGGAACTATCATTATGCGTAAGCACTACATCACTCGCCGTTCTGCTGTCACCAGCTGCACTGTTAAGGCAGTCAATACCACCACCTTTGAGGTCGTTGACATGACTGTTGCCGTTGATGGCGCTTTCACTGACAACACTTCTGCGCTCAAGGCCATTTCCAAGAACTGGGAACACGAGGGCTTCAATCCCATTGCCGTTACCGGCATGTCCTGCAAGGTGCAGACCCGTGGCATGACCATGCAGAACTGGTTCGCCAACGCAGAGGTTATCTCTGAGGAAGAGATTTCCGCTGAGGAAGCGGCAACCTTCGGCAAGCGCTCCAAGAAGTCCGACGACCAGTAATCAACAAGAACAGATAAGGAGATACATCTATGAACATCATTGCTAAGTCCGCTTCCGTTACTTCTGCCCATGACCTGTACGCTCTGACGCAGGCCCCTGACCGCGAAAAGCTGACCACTGCTAAGGGTTCTACCCTGGTGTTGGAAAGTTGGGTTCTTTACACCGACGTCAACAGCAAGGGTGATGAAGTCACTCTGCTGGCTCTGACCACTGATGACGGCAAGGCATACTGTACCAACAGTTCTACCTTTGTCAAGGACTTCAACAACGCGGTTGATATGTATGCACAGTTCGGCGAAGAGTTCACTAAGGTGCAGGTTGTTACCGGCACCAGCAAGAACGGTCGCGAGTACATCGCCTGCAAGGTCGTCGAGTAAAACGACTTAGCTGTTTCGGCAGCATAACACAGTGATTTGAAATCCCCCTTATCTGAAACATGGTGAGGGGGATTTTTGATAGGAAGTTGGTGAACAAAATATGAACGCAAAACAGCGTAGTGCAGCGCAGCACGCGCGCGAGTTGCGATATGCCAAAGATAATCTATTGCAAGCTGTGAACAGACAGCTGCAATCAGCAAAGTCACAGGGTTTGGATGCAGAGGTGACTCCTCAGATTCAGCGTTTGCTTGATGTACAGCAGTATCGCGCAAGGGACGTCCAACGGATGAACAGACTGGCGAACAGTCCAGAAAAGTTGAGGGAGTACATTTATTCCTATAATTCCGATACCGGTGAAATTGCTTCTGGTGAAGCAGCTATTGCGCGTTATAATCGGTACGTAACTAGCAAGATAGCAAAGCCAGCAAAGCAGCTTGACATTGTTAGAGATAATGTTGTTGATGCTGTTGATGCACAGTTTGTAGATGATACAGCATATAATCTATTCACGTCAATGTTAGGGCAGTTTATGGCAGGAGATTATTCTGACGTACAAGCAGATGACTGGGGCGGCTTGAAAAATGAACACGACAGAGCTTATGTCACTGCGTACAACAGAGACCATTATCTAAAGCCCCTGTACTCCGCTTTTAATAGAGCAGTTGAACGGAACGGTGAGACTGTGATGATGGATAGACTTTCTAGAGCTGGTTCACTGGCTGATAGTTTAATTGCAGCAGCAGTATCCGGCTATAAAGAAAAAGCGCAGGCTGCTCTTTATGGGTTATTAGAGCTGCTTAACCCCGGAGCATCAGCTCAAGAAATGGGTGCGATGCAAGAAGCATATGAATCGCAATTTGAAGGTTCTGAGTTTGAGGAATGATACATTGTGGCACGTTCTGAAAAGTGGCGCACGTTTAGTGCAGACTTTGAAACAACAGTAGAACAGAACACAAGAGAACAGAAAAGCACTGAGGTTTGGTCTGCGGCTAGTGTGGAACTTTGGACAGAGGATGTTATGGTGTTTCACAGCATAGGTGAGTTGTTTAATTACTACATTGGCCTAGACGAAAACATTGTCGTGTATTTCCACAACCTGAAATTTGATGGCAACTTTTGGATGTACTACCTATTGCACGATTTGCAGTACAAACAAGCTTATGACACAGTTGACGAAAAGCATGTGAAATTCCGTAAGAACTGGGATATGCCTGATAAGTCGTTCAAGTACGCAATCTCTGATATGGGGCAGTGGTACAGCATGACTATCAAGCAGAACGGACATTACATAGAACTGCGAGATAGCCTTAAACTTTTACCCTTTTCCTTGAAAGCTATTGGTAAGTCATTTCAGACAAAACACCAGAAACTAGAAATGGAATATAAAGGTGAGCGCTATGCCGGTTGTCCTATCACAGAGGAAGAACTAAAGTACATTGCAAATGACGTTTTAGTTATTAAAGAAGCGCTTGAGATTATGTTCTCTGAGGGGCATCGCAAATTGACCATCGGCAGTTGTTGTCTATCAGAGTATCGTAACATAATGCAGGATGAATACAAAGACTATTTCCCAGACTTATATCAAGTGCCCCTTGATGAAGAGCAGTTCGGCAGCAAGAATGCAGGTGAATGGATACACAAGTCGTACAAAGGTGGCTGGTGCTACATTGTAAAGCAAAAGGCGTGCAAAGAGTATCACAATGGCATAACCGCAGATGTGAACAGCCTGTATCCAAGTGTAATGCATTCGGAATCTGGCTCTGATTACCCTGTTGGTATGCCGAAGTTCGTGCACGTTGAAGCAGATGAAGGAACACTTTTTGGCGATTACTCTTGTCCTGTTAAGTATGACCCGTTTTGGTTTCAGCCAGAGCCAAAGCCAACACGTTCACATGAGTACGGTCATTTCTATTTCTTCCGAATTAAAACCCGGTTCTATCTTAAACCCGGAAAGCTACCGTTCATACAGATTAAAGGCACATGGATGTACAAGGGTACAGAAGCCCTTGAAAGTTCAGATGTTATTGGCAAAGACGGCGTTGCCCGCGAGTATTACTATGATATTGACGGTAACTTACATGACACGCGTGTTGAGCTTACACTAACGCAAACAGATTTTATTCTATTGCGTGAACACTATGACCTAGTAGATTATGAATTACTTGACTATTGTGAGTTTGCGTCTGCTATTGGAATCTTTGACGAGTACATTAACAAGTACGCAGCAATCAAGAAAACCAGTAAAGGCGCAAAGCGTACATTAGCAAAACTATTCCTGAACAACTTGTACGGTAAAATGGCAAGTTCAATGGAATCATCATTCAAAGTAGCCTATCTTAAAGACGATGGAAGTGTTGGATATTATGAAGTTGAAGAATACGAAAAGAAACCCGGATACATCCCAGTTGGTAGCGCTATCACTAGTTATGCCCGCAACTTTACCATTCGAGCAGCACAGAAAAACTATTATGGCCCAGATAAACCCGGGTTCATCTACGCAGATACAGACAGCATACATTGTGACTTGCCGCCTGAGCAGTTAAAAGGAATCAAGGTGCACCCTACAAATTTCTGTTGTTGGAAACTAGAATCCAGCTGGGATATTGGCTGGTTTGTGCGACAAAAGACGTACATTGAGCATGTGACAAAAGAGGACTTAGAGCCTATCGAGAATCCCTACTACAATACCAAATGCGCTGGTATGCCTGCTCGATGCAAGAATCTGTTTGCAGAATCGTTTGACCCTGCTGTTGCAAAAGATATTGAAGAAGGGAAGAATCCGAGAAATGAGGAACAAGAGCTGAAAGATTCTGAGCTTACACCAGAGGAAATACAGTTTTTATCAAGGACTAGAACATTAGCAGATTTCAAAGTTGGTTTGACTGTGCCCGGTAAGCTGCTGCCGCGAAGAATCCCCGGTGGCGTGCTACTGGTGGATACAGATTTTACAATGAGGTGATACAATGACTGTAGTGGAACTGTGGAATATGTGGGCTAACTGGTTGCCATTTGTTCATGTTGAGATGATGACAGATGGCGGCGATATCCTTGGGAGCTTTAATTCGCACGAAGATGTTCTCAAGAAATACGCCAATAATAAAGTATACACCTTTAGCTATGAGGCTGTTGAGGACAAAGTTATTATCGCAATCGAGGTGTAATTATGAGATACAGGGATAATAAGTGCAAAGTGTGCGGTAGCGACGACTTCTTTGCTATGGTTAAAGGCCAGCACACTGGATGTTATTGCCATAATTGCGGTAGATGGCTAAAGTGGTTGCCTGAAAAAGACGTAGAATGCTTCAAAAAAGCCGGTGATATTAAGTTGTTATCCGCGTCTGTGTATGGCACAATTCATGTTGAAAGAGAGGACAAATTATGAGATTCAGAAACAAGAAATGCAAGTCCTGTGGCAAAGACCAGTTTGAAATGGTAGCGCAGGGTTACTTCTCTGGTATCTACTGTAAGAACTGCGGCCACCTGTTGCAGTGGGTAAAGTTTAAGCAGCGGCCCTCTATTGCTGGTTACTTTAAACGCTTTGGAGATTACAAGGAGATTAAATAATGGAGCATTATCTTATTTGTGATAAGTCCTACGGCAATTACAAGTCGTGTGATATCACAGACTGTCCATATCATCTTGAACACTATGACCCGCAGCCCACTGACTGGATTATGATGCATAAAGTAAATGCAATCAATACTGGTGGCTGTATGCAGAATTTGCAGGAAAGGGTGGGACAACGGTGAGTAATGGGACACTCCCTCATATGGAAGATAACGTAGAGGACGCAGTTGGACGGCGCTATATCTTAATCAAGTTGCCGCACGAAACGTTCAAGCGTAGAGCAATCAACAAGGATTCACTGTTATACGTTGCAGCTTTACTTGAGAAAGACTTTGTGCATCTTCCCGGTTTCAATGACCAGTGTTTACGTGTCGGCTCTCTTCCAGACGATATACTGCGGTCTAAGGTTTTAATGTATAAAGTAGATACGCCCAGAACGTTTACCGCAATCATTGCTGGTTCTGGGTTTAGTATCTGGAATTATGAAAAGTGAGGTTATCATGACAATCATTATTGTTGCGGCTCTTATCCTAGCATACATTGGATACACATTCGTGTATTCACTTACTCATGGCTATACAGACGGCGCTATTTTAATCGCAGTAGCTACGGCAGTCGTTGCTTTGTTATTGTGGTGTGAAGCAGCATGGAGCGTGATGCAATGAAATTATGTGATATACTGTTTGTTGTTGGTGCATTCATTGTTATTGTAGGCACTGAATGCGTTGCCATTGGCGTTATGGTAACTAATGGTGCAGCTTTATGGGAGACAATTATCGCAATGGTTATTATGCTCGGCGTTGACCTAATGGCTGCGGCGTTCTTTACACTAGATTGATATAAAACAAACCCCCAAAGGGCATCTTACGATGTATCCTCTGGGGGTTTTCTATATCCTGAATCGAGTTCCAACAGAGCGTGCAGCCTACACGAACCTGCATCCCGGACGGTTCATCACCGTTGCTACCCGGTTGCATCAATGTTAGTTGCTCGATGGGATAAGCTCAGTAAGACAGTGCTTTGAGAATTACCTCTTTGCACATAAGGTTCTTGAACCGGAACGAGCCTCGGTCAAAGTAATACCGCATATTGTCCAAAAACATAGCATAGCTTTTGAGCATAACGTAGTTCACACGGTGGTCATCAGTAGTAACAGCCAGTTTAAACTTGTAACTTGTATCAGGTCTGTCGTCACAATAGATAACACCGGAGTCGGCGAACTCTCTCAGTCCATACTCTTTACCCATGTACCGCAGTGTTCCCAGATACCGGGAATTACCTTCCGGCTTTTCGATAAACGCAGAACTGTCATTCAGATACACAGCCTGTGTCAAATACGTGTCGTATGTGTCGCCGGAAAAAGCTCTATTAAAAGCAGAACCAGCCTGTGCTTTAGATGCTGCATCAACATAGCCCTGTTCAAGCACCCATCCTTCACCACGAAGGAACTTCACATTATCATTCAGTCGGCTGCTGATGTTCATAGCAACATAGTAAGGGTTAAGCAGTGTGACAGGATTAGACAGCATATAAACAGGAACGTATCTGCTCTGCGCTCCCTGACCACGCGCAACGGAAGTATGCACAGAGCGGAACTTCTTCACTTCATCTGCGCAGTAATGGTTCGTCTCGCTCTGAAACTCGTCCATCACCATGCGCACAGTGTCAGAAAAGAAATGTGAATACTTCTTAATCTGGTCAGCGCTGTTGATGCTAATCGCATAGCCGCAGTTTACACCATCAAGGAACAGTTCATAGAAAATGCCTTTAGCTCTGCGCTGGTCAGTCATTTCATGGCCCTGAAAGAACAGCCCACCAATGTCCTTAAAGAACTTATTGGCACAATCATCCAGTTCATAGTTATACCGGTACAGCAGCATGAACTTCTCGCCATAGTTGATGAATCGTTTAAGGCAATATCTGTTGAACCACGTAGTTTTACCACCACTGCGGTTTGTGGTGCACATATAAATTTCGGGTTTGTTGCCCGCGATATCCGTCAGGGACAGGAGCTTTGCTCCATCGTAAAAGTCGCCCAAAATATAACACCTCGTAAAATTTGTTCCACATGGAACATTCCGAAAATGAACGCTCCTTCTATAAATATTATACCGCAACCCCTGTTCAAAGTCAACTATTTATGGTATAATAGAATAAACGGGAGGGGAAGGGGGTGAAGAAAAATGGAGTTTGCTTCATCCGTACCGACCGAAGTAGTTCTCGTAGTCATTTTTATGATGGTGGACGTCCTGACCGGAGTTCTGAAAGCGCTCAAGAATAAGGAGCTGTCCAGCACCAAAGCAAGGGAAGGTATTTATAAGAAAGCATCATTCATTCTGTTTGTTGCTTTTGGCTATCTTGCCGACTTTGCAATGGACTACGTGGATATGGGTTTCAAGTTCCCTGCAGCCGTTACCATTAGCACACTGATTATCCTGACAGAAGCTATTTCTGTACTGGAAAATCTGGGCAGCATCAATCCTGACCTTGTTAAAATGGTAGCACCTTTTCTGTCTGCACTGAACACTAAGAAGGATAGTGAATATCATGAAAACAGCTGAGTATTATGTTGTTGACGTGACTGAACACGTCAATGAGAAAGTCAGTGAGCATTTCACTATCAGTGAGTTTAAGTGCACTGACAATTCTCGTGTCGTTGTGCTGAATAAAGCACTTATTGATGTACTTGAAACTATCCGTAAGCATTTCAACAAACCTGTTATTATCAACAGTGGCTACCGTACCGTGGCTTACAATTCACAGCTCAAAAATTCGTCTCCTAAATCGCAGCACACTCACGGTAATGCAGCTGATATCCGGATTCCGGGTATTACGTCGCTTGCACTGTATAATTTCATCAACTCTTCCTACCGCAATTCTCTTGGGCTTGGTCTGTATGATACCTTTGTCCATGTGGATGTAAGAGACGGTAAGGGCCGATGGGATTATCGTTCTAAGAAGTAATATAAAGGAGTGAACAGAATGGAATTGTCTGAGTACAATGCAAAGACGCAGGAAATTCTGTCCAGTATCGGCGAGGACGCCGACCAGGGAAAGATTTCCAATCTTCTGGCTGAACTGACTACCGGTTTCAGTGAAGAGGTTGCAGCAAAGGTAGCAGCAAGTAAGAGCGTTGAGGAACTGACCGCAAGGAACACTAAACTGAAAGAGGATAACATGAACCTCTTTCTGCGCGTGACTGTGCCGGACGATAACAGCAAACTGAATGACCCTCAGCGTCCTGAAACTGACCCGAACCCTGTGAACCGCCTGTTTACTGGTGGCAGACTCAACCTTAAAGGCTAAACAAACACTAAGAAAGGATAGTGATTATCTATGGCAACTGCTGTTGACGTTGTTAACGCCGTTATCAATACCAGCACTGTTCTGCGAGAGGGTGTCCCTCTGGCAACGAACGCCACTCTGCAGAGCACCGGTGGCGCTATCATGTCGTACACCCCGTTCATGAATGAGTTCATCAATGGTCTGGTGAACCGCATCATTTTTCAGGAAGCGCACAACGCTGTCTACGACAACCCGCTGAAGATTTTCAAGGGTGCGGAAGTCCCCTATGGAACTGATGTGCAGGATTCCATTGCGAACCCTGCTATCGCGACTCCATACGATTCTTCGGCAATGTCTGATGTTCTGTCCCCCGGCAATCCGGACGTCAAGACCGTCTACTACCGCCGCAACCGTCAGGACAAGTACAAGGTTACTGTCTATGACGCCCAGCTGGCTGGTGCATTCGTCAATGCCGACACCTTCAACAACTTCGTGAACATGATTATCAACACGCTGACCAGCGGCGATAACATTGACGAGTTCAAGTTGATGAAGGGCCTTATCGGTCAGGCTATCAATGACGAGAACATCAACTCCACTACTATCACCATGGGTGCTGACCATGAAGCATTTGCAAAGACGCTTATCACTGACGCACGCGCAAAGTTCCTGCAGTTCCAGTTCCCCAGTATCAACTACAACTGCTACAAGAAGATGGCAGATGCGGCTGGTGTCGCAAACGCGACCGCCCTGACCACGTGGACTACTCCCGACCGTATCAGCATTCTGGTTCGTGCCGATGTTGCCGCTTACACTGACGTGGAAGTTCTGGCAAAGGCATTCAACATGAACAAGGCTGAGTTCATGGGCCGTCAGGTCATTGTGGACAGTTTTGGCGATACTGGCAACGCCGCTAAGACGCTGGCTGTTATCGCTGATAACACTATGGTTCGTTCTCATGACAACCGTTATCAGATGGCCGAAACCCCGTACAACGCTGCAACCCTGAGCCGCACCTACTTCCTGCACCACTGGGAGACCATGGCGGTCAGCCCGTTTGCAAACGCATGGGCTTTCATCGAGGGCTAATGTAAACCCTCTACAACTGTAACATTCTGTTTCACTCCTTACGGTAGACAGCTCTTTCTTCCGGCTGTCGAGGGTGGGTTAGGGGCAAGGAGAATAAGATGTTTTCACCTACTACGAATTTACGGCTGTTGAGTACGCCGCTTGAAAGCGACTATAGAAACACATTGTGGTTTCCGAATGTCGCAGCTCAAACTGCATACTTTACCAGCAAAACGGTAAAGACGTATGCAAACTTCAACTACATTAAGAAGGACAATACGATTGTCGTTCCTGATGAAGTTGATAATCTCTACAACTGCAACTATATCATGTACCAGAACTCCAACTTTGGTACGCGCTGGTTCTATGCTTTCATCAACAGAATGGAGTGGGCCAGCAATGGTAGCACCAGACTGTATGTCAGCACCGATGTGATTCAGACGTGGTTCTTTGATATCAACTATTACCAGAGCTACGTTGACAGGTGTCATTCGGATACTGACGTGGTTGGAGACAATATTGTGCCTGAATCTTTTACTACTGGTGATTCTGGTGGCTATCAGCAAGCAGGCTCACAGGACTTATCTCCTAACTGGGTTCTTGTGTACGCAACAGCCCAATATGACGGTAGTCCTGCACCAGCTGTTACTGGTTCTAAAATCGCTTCTGGTTCTGGCCTTGTTTACAACAAAGCATTCAATCAAAGCGACCTTACCACTGTCCTTGACCAGTATGTAAAAAACGGTACAGCAACAGCCATTTCCCGCATTCAGCAAGTACCCGTTGGAAATCACTCTAATACAGTTTCGTTTTCTAAATACCCATCTGCAATTCAAGGATATGTGCCGACTAACAAAAAACTTCTTTCTGGCGCATTCGTTACGAATTATGCAACAATGTACGGACAAGAAATCAACTTTAATCCTGCATTCATCAGCGGAAATTCTGTTACAATGCAAATTGACGTAGAAGGTACTGGTGGTGTGGTAAGTTGCATTGTAACCAACTACGGCAGCACGAACATTGCAAATATCAGCATGAACGCTGCAATCCCAGAAGCAACATGGGCATACAACCAGTACAAAAATGACTACAATTTGCACAGTGGTAGCAACGCACTGTATGTTACTCGTTCCAGAATGAACAGAAACCTTAATCAGTTTAATGATACCATGGGTGCAATTACTGGCGCTTTGGATACCGTTTCCAATATGGCAGGGATGCTAAGCGCTAGAGGGCTTTTAACTGACCCGGTTGGAACTATTGTTGGCGGCGCTTCTTCTACTCTTTCTTCGGCAGCTGGCGCAATTACTAGTGGGTTCAAGGCTTACCAATATTCCTCTGGTATTGATGAAATTAGTCAAGACCTTATGGCAATCACTGAAAGTTATAATGCCCCTGCTACTGGTGGTGTGCCTTCATCCAATATGTTTATTCAGTCCGGTAAAACCGCGCTGTCTTATGGGTATAAAGTACCACCGCTTGACCTTGTGAAACGCTGCGATAAATACCTCAGTGTGTACGGCTATAAACAGAGCGAATACAGGGCAATCAATCTTCATGCTAGGCTGAATTGGACTTTTATTAAAACTGTTGGCTTAAACGCTTCTGGTAATTTCCCTGATGAAGATATGAAAATCATTAAAAGCGCATTTAACAATGGCATTTTCTTCTGGTCTTATACAGCCACTTATGGAAACTTCGACCAGCTCAATCCTATTGTGTAAGGTGGTGAACAAATGAGTACAACGCATGAAGAGAATATCTCAGGCATGAAAGGTTCAATGTCTGGTAACAATGCTGTATTCACGACCATCAAGGCACAATATCCCGGCAGCTGGAATGACGATTTAACCAGTCTTGGTAACATCATTGGTATGTCACCAGAAGATATTCTCAAACTTAATCCGTGGCTTTCACAGAACGCATTTCCTGCCAATGACCATGACTACGCTGTTGTTCAGTTAAAATCTGGGCGTTCTGCCGGTATGGGCGGTAACACCGGTGACGGGGTAAACGACTTCCCAGATGGCTATTACGTTACTGACGGATGGCTCTTTCCGCTTGGCACTGGCACATGGTTCTGCACTACTGGTTATAAAGCTAATCACAAAGCACTTGACCTGACAACTGGCATTCCCGGGCAGATAGCTGGTGCACCTGTTTATACTGTAAAAGCCGGAACAGTAGTTCAGTGCTATACCTCAGACAGCTGGGGTAACACAATACTTATTCGGCATGATGAAACTAAAGACGCGGATGGCAATTGTTATTACACGCGATACGCGCATTTAATCAGCTTACCTACTCAAAAAGTAGGGGATAAAGTAAGTCAGGGCGATAAAGTAGGTGCTGTTGGAAATACAGGTAAGTCAACCGGTTTCCACCTTCATTTCCAGATTTACTTTACTTCTTCAACCCGTACAGATTACACTGCATTTAATGCTGCTGCTGCATTCTCTGTAAATCCAAACTCAATTAGTAAGTTCCCCGGAATCCCGTGGACTGAAAATAAATACTCTACTGTTAATTTTACTAAATGTGAATATATCACAGAAAATGACATAGAAGAGTTCAAACGAGCCATTGCCGGTACAGAAGCAGAAAACCCAATGACTGAAAGTGAATGGAAAGCATTCACTAACGGCATTGTTGATAAATACCTTACTGGTGTAAAGGTTGACAAAAACTCAGAGCTTGGTAAATACCTTGACGAGTTCTTGCACGCACAGTTCGAGGGCATAAAACAGAACGGCCTTGAAGCTGTTTATAACTTGATGAACGGTGGTAACTTCTTCGTAACGTTACAACAGTTCTGTGAAAGTGTTGTAAACAATGCAATCTGGTACGTTGAAAACAAAGTCGGTGAAGTTCTTGTTAGCGCAGGCCAGACTTTTGTAAACAACGCGAAAACCGGTTTAAAGAACTGGATTTACGATAACACAAACGTTGACCGCAACAGCGAACTTGGACAAAGCCTTGGCAACTACCTTGATAGTTACATTGATACTATAGTAAGTCTGGGTTGGTCGGCAGTAAGAACAGCTATTACCACTGGGGATGTTCGCACAGCGGCAGAAGTATTGCTTGTTCAGACAAAGAACACTTCAATTGACTTTGTTGCAAATGCTATGGTTCATGGCGCAACAACAGCAATTCAGGCATATATCCCTACGGTTATCCACGATGAAAACATTGCATCTGCTGCTACTTCAATTGCAACAGGCGTTATAAATGTTACCATTCAATCTGTTGGCGGTGTGCTTAAAGGCCAGATTTCTCTTGAGCAAGCTGCAAAAAACATTATTTCACAGTCAGTAATTTCAATTACGCAAATTGTTTACGGACAAGTTGTTAAGCCAGTTTTGTCAAACTGGATTTCAACAGGCCTTACAACATTAGTGACTGGTACGCTCGCTAAACTTGGCATAACACTTGGCGGTTCAGCTGGTGGCATATTAGGTGCTGCAATAGGTTTACTTGTTGGACTTATCCTTGACGCGCTGTTCAATCTTCTCTTGCAAAAACTTGTTGGCTGGTTTACCCAGTAAGAAGGTGATAAAATGTACAAATATGACAATGAACTTGCTGAAAAGGAAGTAGCTGTTTCAGCGTTCTGTGACTATTACACCAGACTCAAGAATCTTGCCTGCACCATGTTCAAGTGGGAAGGCCTCCCCGACAGCGTTAATGAACGTTTCCTTGAGCGCTGTCTGTATCTGCAGGGCCGTGCAGTGTTCTTCAACAGTGATACGCGCGGCTATCTTGGCCTAAATTGCAGTCTTGAGGGAATCAACCTTTATGACGAACCAAATAGAATCCGTCCCATTACTCCGGTAACTTCTTTTCCTGCCATTGATGCTGATAGTTGCGTTCTTATCAGAAACACCCCTGATATGTACCCCACCTTCCTCACCACCCGCAGATACGCAAAAGCCCTGTATGATATCGATGCTGCAATTGATATCAATATCGCAGCACAAAAAACTCCTGTTCTTATCTTGACCGACCAGAAGCAGAAACAAACTGCAATGGCTGTATATGAGAAGTACAAAGGTAACACGCCTGTTATCTTCGGCGTGAAAGATGTGTTCGACCCGAACGCTTTCAAGGTTCTCCGCACTGACGCTCCCTTTGTGGCTGGTCAGCTGCAGGATATCAAGATTACTAAGTACAACGAGTATCTTGCTTTCCTTGGTATCGGCATGGCAGACTACAAAACAGAACGACGTGTTACTGATGAAGTTGAACAGTTCGACCGTCAGGCTAACGCACTGGCAAACATTGGACTCAGCCAGCGACAGGAAGCATGTCGCAAAATCAATGACCTGTTTGGCCTGAACGTCAGTGTTCATCTTGCATCCGAAGCATACACTACCGAAGGTGCTAAGTACAGTAAAAACAGCTACAATGCTACTTACACTAAGAACTATACTGACGATGTTAAGACTGATGAAGGTGAGGTGTAACCAATGGCTGTATACACTATTGAACTGGGCAGACTTATCGACACCGGTTATGATATCGGCATGGATACTTACCCTGTTCCCTCATTCGTCACTGACCCTGCTGCTTGGCGTAAACAGCTGAACCAGAAAATTATCAACCACTACCTGTTCATGGAGATTGGCTGTCTGCCGCCTGACAGATTCAAGCACTTCCTGAACATGACTATGGCTGAAATTATGCCGGTCAAGAACAAGCTGTTTGAAGCGCTCAATGAAGAGTGGAAGTTCTACACTGGTGGTAATATCACTGAGGTAATCAATGATGGGCATACTGCTGACAGAACACTCAACAAGAGCGGCACTGATTCAACCAGCAGCATTTCTAACAGCACTACCAATGCCAACAACTACACATTAAATGTAGGCTCGGATACTCCCGGTTCGATGTTGACCATTGAGAGTGATATTCAGAACAACACCTATGCAAGCAGAGCGACCAAAGACAAAAGCAACGGTAACACAAACACTATCTCTAACAGCAATGATTCCACCACTTACGGAAGCAAGGACACCGAGAAGAATCAGTACAACGGCAACCGGAACAGAACCATTAGCGGCCTGAGTGGCAAAAGCTATGCGGAACTGTTCAAAGAGTATTCCGAAGCTTTGCGCAACATTGATGCTGAAATCATCAACGAGCTGAGCAACTGCTTCATGGGCATCTTCTAAGAAGGGAGATTGTAACATGACTAAATTCATTCAGTCTGCTGACAGTAAGATTAAGATTGTTGAGGACAACAGCTATCTGCTGAACGGCGCTCTGCGGGTTTTTGCAGTGTTTACTGCCACTGGTATTGTAAGCGCTAATGACCCGGCACTGCTGGTAAATCTGCCGAATGTCGGCGAACACGCAGAACTGGGCTGGTTCAACACGGCCAGTGACCATGCCGCTACTGCTGCGGCATCTGTCAAGAACACTACGTCCAGCAAGGACGGTCTGCACAAGATTACCATTAGTCTGGGTGCAGCAACTGCGGCAAGTCAGGAGTATCACATTGACGGCTGGATTAACTTGCCGTGATTCTACTTTTCCTATAAGGGGGGGATAATACATGGCAAAGAATATCAGCAAGAATCAGTGGTTTAAGGATATCAAAGATAATGTTTATGTAAACACAGCAATTCTTAATAATATTTTACTGATTAGCGTAAATACTACAACAGCGGAAGCAGTTCCGGCATCAACTTCAATTGCGACTTTGCGAAACCCTGAGTTATTTAGAACTGCGGCTGATGGCACAATCACCAACTATCAGGGGCAGGGTGTACGCGTAGTTAACGGCATTTTGCAAACAATTACGCAGGTTTATAGTAACAGCATTGGATTTACAACACTGCAACTCAAATCAAAACAGCTCGAAACCGACTTCTACTCTCCTGAACAGCTCGCAGAAATGTACCCTGACGACCCTGCCTATCAGGTTGCTACCGCCGACCTTCTGGATGACGATATACCTGATAAGGTAAAGTCTGAACCTACTATCGAGCCGCCTGTGAGCGGCACTGAACCCACCATTGCAAGTGAGGTGAGCAACAATGACGAACCCTCTTGATTGGCTCTATTTTCTGGATTATCTTATCCAGTGCATCCTGAAATTCTTTGAGTGAGGTGACAAACAATGGCATATGAGCCGCTTACACCTCTGCCGTTCCTGCCTATTCCCGGCCTGTTCAATCTGAACACTTTCATCCCCGGCTCGTCCGACTATGAAATCATGGCAAGGGTGGTTGAGACCTACAACCATGCCGTGGAGCTGTTCAATCAGATTATCGCCCAGTACAGCGATATCGATAAGACTATCGAGGAACTGACCAAGGAATACCAGAAACAGCTGGACGCATACAAGGAAGATACTGATGCTAGTATCTCCGCATTTGAACAGAACGTCAATGCTAAAACTCAGGCACAGGACACTAAAATTGCTGCGCAGGATGATAAGATTAGCGAACTTGCTACAACGGTTGCAAAATTGCAGAAGGACGTGGATGACCTTATCAATGGCGAGTACATTGACAACTATGTAAAGGCGCTGGCAACATGGATTGACAACAATCTGCAGCAGCTGGTGGCTAAGGTTGTTAAGTACGTATGGTTTGAGATTGACGCGAGTGGCTACTTTATCGCATACATCCCAGATACGTGGGACTTCGTAGACTTTGGCACTGAACTTGACCCTGATAACGAGGACTACGGTAAGTTGGTTCTCGAGTGGGAGAGCGCAGTCGTACAGTAACGCCCTAGGTGTAGGCTGAAACACGCCGAGGTGGGTTTGTGGGAATAACATAAAGGAGATAATACTATGGCTTTGAAGAAATTCATTGGCGCAAGGTATGCACCGGAGTTCGCTGGCGCTTGGAGCAATACCAAACAGTATGCAGCTCTGAGCGTGGTGTATACAGATAACCGTAGTTACGTAAGCCGGAAAACCGTTCCGGCTGGCACGCCTATCAGCAATACGGAGTTCTGGATTCAGAGTTCCGATTGGAATGCTCAGGTTGCTGAGTACAATCTCAAGGTTGAAGGGTACAATGCCAACGTTGAGAAGTACAACAAGAATGTGCAGGACTACTCTGCGGCGGTCAGCGGGTTCTATGCTGACACTCTGCACAGCTTTGATACCAAAGCAGATATGCAGGCAGACAGAACGCTGGCGCTGGGTGAAACGCTGCTGACCTGCGGCGATAAGAAAATCGGTGATGGCGGTGGCAGCTTCTATCAGGTGGTCAGCGAGACCAGTGTTACGGCGGTGGCTCTGGACAATGGGTTGTTCGCGGAGCCGTTCGAGTTCCAGCCGTATGACTACAGTCAGTTCCAGCAGGAAGTTGAGGGGTACAAGGACAGCACCACGAGGGTGTACAATGTGCAGAGCGATATGGTCGCAGATATTGGCATCAATACTGGCAACATTCTGATGACCACCGGTGCGCTGGAACAGGGTGACGGGCAGGGTTCGTTCTGGAATGTCACCGATGAACAGGAAGAGGGTTCTGTGCTTCTGCAGAACGGCAAGTACGCAAAGAAATTCAACATTGCAAGTGTTGATGCAAGCGGCACGCTGCTGTTCAACAACAAGGGCAATCAGGTAGCTATCTGGGGTGTCAAAGCTGGCGGCGAAACTGTCAATGTACCGGTGAGCTACAGTCTGGGCGAGACCAGAAGCGTGTTTGTGGCAGTTGAGTATGACAGCGACAATACCAATGCTACTGTGAATCTGGTTATCAGCGGCCCGGTAAGTTTCACTAAGACATTTGCATGGAGCGATGCAAGTGTAACCAGCGGGCAGGTTAAGACCGTTATCTATGCTATCACGCTGAATAGCAAGGGCAACAGCGTGTATACTGGTGCACAGGTGTCGGCTAGCTATCTGACTACGTTGGAGAAGTTTGTGGAAATGCTGACTGTCAATGTGCCTAATCAGTCGCAGGCGCTGAACCAGTGGAACGGTGCTCTTACTACCAGTTTTAGCGCAAACTTTAACGTTAACACAAACTTGGTTATCAGAAGCATTACTATCTTCCCCGATTTTACTTTTACCAGTATCCCCTTAGGTTTCCAATTCTTCACTCATATTCCGGCT
>ERZ1024469.12-NODE-12-length-19699-cov-8.848503_pt1 | contig 19699 bp, 30 predicted proteins | sample MGYA00520803_ERZ1024469 | MGnify/ENA primary metagenome ERZ1024469 (study PRJEB33242, sample SAMEA3444308) | Homo sapiens | biome: Host associated; feature: Gastrointestinal tract; material: Stool | place: Uganda | collected 2011-01-01 ... | reverse complement strand
ATACGAGATCACTGTGTGACTGGAGTTCAGACGTGTGCTCTTCCGATCTATTCAGCAATATTTCTAAACTCTGCTATGTAGTTACCATTTATGTCAAGAACTTGTACAGGTATGCAAGTTTTCCCATTAAGTTTCCTAGAAAGAGCTCTTCTCCTTATACAATCCCCATAATTAGTATTATACTTATAGGTACACCATTCAAGATTATCCACTTTATTGTTTAACTTGTTTTCATCCTTATGGTTTATACAAGGTAGATTCAAAGGGTTAGGAATAAAGGCTTCAGCTACTAACTTATGTACTGAATAACTATGCTGTTTGCTATTAACACACAACTCTACTGCCAAATAGCCCCTTCTTAGTCTCTGCCTTAAAATTCCATCTGTATGAAGCCTGTTACAACTTCTTTTTCTTCTCACTCTTCCAAATGAAGACACTTCATAATAGGACTCAAATCCTATGACATCTTTCCAAATTTCTTCCATATTAAATTTTTATGCAAATATACAGTTTAATTTGCAACAAAACAAGAAGATTAATTGTTACTTCCAAAGTAATACTCCTTCATGGCATCCACAACATACCCAAGGTCATTAGGTATATACAGTGGAAACATTCCCACAGGAGATTTTGCTGGATACTGTCCATCATCATTGGTTACAAACTCTCTGATGGACTTCTTTTCTTTCTCATCATATGAGGCTTTTCCATAAAGGACTACCTCAAACTTACCCTCAGGAGTGATATACTGGTCAACCATGTTTCCAGTACTCTTATATCTGTAAGACAGACTATCTCCATTCTTATCCTTGTACTCCTCATAATGAGCAAGACAAATCATATTCTTATCTTCAGGAATCTTGTTGATTGCATCAAAGATAAGTCCCATACCATAGCCAATCTGCTTTGGTGTGTCCCATCCTCCCTTGAGAGCATTCTTCATATAGAAGTCCTGAGATATGTAGTTCATATCATCAAGAACTATGTTCTCATAAGGAGAATCAGCAAGCAGCTCAATTACTGCTGCAATGGTCTTTGCATCATTAGAGATAAGTCTGTTCCCAGATGCTATCTCAGCAGGGAAAGTCTTGTCTGTTGGCTGACTCTTAACCTTGGCAATCTTATACTGAGAAGCAGCACCTCTAAAAGGAAGAGGTTTATTCACACAGCTAATCAGATAAGTCTTGGCTGGGTCAAGCCCTTTAAGTCCCAATTCAGGAATAGCACCAATTGAGGTACTCTTCCCAAATCCACTTTTTGCAAGCACTAATGCTTTCATCTACACTTATTTCTTAAAAATTTTTCTCAAATACATAAAGAAAGACTTAGCCTTTCTTTTCATCTTCTGTTTGTTAAGATTATCTATGTAGCCATAGACACTCTCAAGTCCAGCACTGTCTGTTGGTAAAGGAAGTTCATTGAATGTACTTACTGCACCATTGAAGAACAATGGACATATGTTTCCTGCTGAACCATAATCCCTATCTTCAATAACTTCCATAAACCTTATATAGTTCCTAAACTTCTTGATGTCATACCCTTCAAAATCAGGTATTCCATACTTGAATGGTGAGTATAGACCAATCACAAGATTTGCATCTCTGGTGGTGGTCTTACAGTCAGCCAATCCATCTGATGATGGTTTAAGCCTGTTCAGTTTTTGATTCTCAATACCCTCTTGGGCTTGAGCCTGATGCTGAATAAGCACAAATATGAACTGCATCTGATTTCTTAAAGTAATACCATGCTTTGAAAGTTTGTCAATGGATTCCCTCTTGTCCAAACCCTTTTCCAAAGATATGTTAGAAGCATTATCCACTATGACAATCTTGTACTCTTCTGGGTCATCAGGAGTATAAGGTTCAGTAGGGTCAAGTATCCTTACTTCCTCTTCCTCACCAGTCAGTTTGTTCTTATTCTTGACTGTCTTATAATTGTAATGACCATGCTCTTCTGCATAAGCTCTGCACTTTTTGTTTATTCCAGTAGGATTTCTGTCAGTATCTATATATTCCACCATTTCCTCAAACTTCCTTATATAGGCTTGATACCTTTCACTTTTAAGAAGTTCAAAGATATGAGGGTCAACTGGCTTGTCCTTATCAGTGCTCTTGAGTTCTGTAGGAGATATGACTATACCATCAAGTCTGAACAGAAGATGACATAAGAACTCATTATACTTCTCTTTAGGACTCATCTCAAGAGTAAAGTAGAGAATCTTTGCCTTGAACTCTGGATGCTCCATAGCAAAGAATATGATAGAATAGACTAACAAGTAATCACATAGTTTCGACTTACCTACCTTCTGATTGGCAGTAACCACTATGTATTTTCCCTGTTCAAATCCAGGAAGTAACTGTTTAAATCTTGGAAATGGTAAAGGAATACAATTCCACTTACCCTCTATCACTCTATCTCTTCTCCTTTGAAGGTCTTGCAACACTTCTGAAAACTTCATATTAATTCAAGTTAGATGTCCAATCATTTCTGACAGGGTCAAGGTCTTCTGCATTCTCAATAAATGTTGCCAAGTCAGAGACTTGCTGCACTATCAGTTTACCTTCCTCATCAGATTTTCTTTCATCCTTCAAAATGAAGTACTTGAGTACTCTCATATAGGAATAATTCCCATTAAAGGAACTCACATAGTCCTGTGTTGCCTTCAGGATTTGTTCATCAGTGTATTTGTTTCCATAAAGTTTGAAGAACTTCTGCAACCTCTCTCTTATCTCCTTCCTATTACCCCTCCAATATGAAGTGGTTTCCTCCTTCTTTCCTTTTGGAAATACCTCCATAAGTTGAGAAGCAAGAGTGTCCAACTTATCCTCTTCAGGGACATCTGGGTCTTTAGAAAGAAGGGCTGCTTGAACTTTATTGAGAAAGGTCTCATTTATTTCAAAGCCTTGCCCAAAGATTCCTTCAGTCCTTCTTATATATCCCTTCTTGATAAGTCTTTCAAACAGTTCAGAGATATTGTCACAAGCAGTCAGAAGAAGTACAGCAAGAGCCTCTTCTTCCTTAATTCCTCTATCCCTTAGTGCTTTTGTACTAATTACATATTTCATTTCTCCACTATATATTCTTTATCTATGCCTTCAAGTGCTTTCTGAAGATACTCTTCATCTCTTGTCCCTCTATAATAAAGGATATACTGAACTGGGTCAGTAGCTCTAAGGCTACGCCCAAACTTCTGTATAAATCCTCTCTCCTCTCCATCAAGCTGCACAATAATGCCTGCCTGTATATTGGTTAGGTTCTGACCTTCCTGAAGCATTCCTACTGCAAAGATTGAGTTGGTCTTTCCTGAGTTGAATGTAGAGATAATCTCCCTTACACCCTTCTTCTTTGAGTGAATACAGTTCTCTCCTCCAAGGAACTCAGCCTGTGTAATAGAAGAACAGAAACAGATGAACCTCTTACCTTCCTCATTGAGTTTGATACAAAGTTCTTCTGCTTCTCTTGTCTTGAGTTCACCAAGGAATCTCTTTCTCTTGGTTCCCCATTGAAGCCACATATTCTTAAGCCTTATGTTGCCCTGATTCCTGAAGTACTGCCTTTTCCAGTAATCAAACTGCTCATTTATATACTCATACTTTTCTTTCTGAGTACATGAAAACCTGAGAACATGTCCCAAGTATACCTTTCTGTTCTTCAGGTACTTCCACCTGTTGCTCCAAAGGTCATCTATAATCCCTTTATCTCCAGACTTGACAGTTCTCAAGTCCATTTCAATAGTCTCAGTTCTGTCAAATCTTTTGAGTTCAAGAGGAATACAGACTATCTTTGGTTCAGGAAGAAAGCCTTTATCAATGGCATCCTGCAAAGTTATCTTGCTCACTTTGAATCTTCCAAAACATCTGGTGAGAGCCTCAAGGACATCTTCCTTGAGAGTTGCTGATAGGGCAAGCACTCTTGGTGAGTTAAGACTTTGCAGAATGTCCTTCCTTATATCAGACTGAAGGTGATGAGCCTCATCAAACACAATGAGGTCCCACTTTGTACCTCTCCAGTTCTTGAGAGAAGCATAACAGATAATATGAACATGAGGCATTATCCAGTCATACACTAGAGGGTTAAGTCCTTTTCTGAACTCTTCTTTCCAGTTATCCTTATGAGCATCTTCTGCCACTACAATGAGGGCCCTGAACTCTTCTCCATATTGGTCAAACAAATCCATTACAGCATTTACTGCCACTCTGGACTTGCCTACTCCAGTAGCCCATTGTAAAGCCAGATTACCCCTTTCATTGAGGTAATCTGACATTTCATTCTGCAATCTGCATTTCTGTTCAGTTAATTCTTGTGTCATACAGTTCAAAGTTTGAATCAGGATTATCTGAGGTATAGATGTTCTGTAGAACAAGAAACTCTTTAAGAACCCTTGATATACTATCTATAAGGAAGGAGCAGTCTCCTTTAGGGAAATATACACCAATTTCAGAATAGTCTACATCAGTATGAGTAACTACAAGATTCATCTTGAGGTTATACCTCTTCTGCATGTTGTCAAGGCAGTGCCTTTGCATAGCATATTTGTAAGGTTCTGGATAATATCTTGCAGTAAGGAACTCTCCCTGATGTTCATTGAAGACATTAGTTTCCAACTTATCAGCAGGCACTTCCTTCTCTCTCCCCTTAAACCACTGTCTCTCAAGTGGTCCCATCTCTCCATGTCTTGTAAGATAAGTCCTTGTTATAAGATATATTTCAGCACCTTTAAGATATTCTTCAGGAATACCATTGAGTCCTACCTTAGTTGAAGTTACATAAGGATAGAATCCATGTTCAGAATCTAACAGAAGTCCCTGAGTTCCCTCAAAGATAAGAACATCAAAATCCTCTATACTGTACTTGAAGAAGTCCTCATATAGGTCCAACCCTGCCTCTGTCCAGTCTTTGACAACCTTTTTGTCAGCAGTTATTCCTTTTTCAGCATAGAACTTCCTTATATACCCTAACTTAGATTCAATAGAAGACTTCAGATAAAAGTCTGCTGCCTCTACATATCCATCTCTCAAAAGGGTTTTCTGTCTCAAGATAGCAGACATTACTCCCTTTCCACAAGTTCTGTTAGGATGGTCTTTAGCCCACTCAAGTTGGTCTGCTACATCATAAGGGGTTATCAGGGGAATTTCCCCACTTATATAGATAGGAGGTACTTCCACTCCCTGTTCCTCTAATGATTTCTTCTCATTCCATATACATAGAGGGTCAATAAGACCTCCTATATACATTGTAGGAACTCCAAGAAGAACACCAGAGCCATAGGAAGAACATACATGTGTAATGCCATTATGTCTTACAGTATGTCCTGCCTGAGGACCTCCTGAAAAACGCACTACACAAGGTCTTTTACCTTCTTTCAAGGCTTTCTTACAGAGCCACTGAACTGTGTTACCTTTACCTTCATCTCCAAAGAGGAGACCCAATACAATCTTTACTTCCATAGTTTTAATTCATTATGAAATTCATTAAAAGAGCACCCTCTTAAAGAAGGTGCTCATTATGCTCTGTTTCTACTGTTTTTGTTGTTTCTCCAGAAGACTTCTGTCTGTTGTAGGACTCAAGAATCATTCCTGAGATTATCTTAGGTATGTCATTACCCTCTCTATCCTCAGTAACAATGTGATGGTCTCCAAGGAGGTCATTCCACTGCTTTTGAAGGTTCTTGTCTTTCCCATTATAGTTATTGAGAGTAATATGATATACATCCCAACATGACTGGATATTACTGAGGAGACCAGAAGTAGTTACAGATTGTAACTTTTTGCCAAAGAGTCTTTTAATCTCTTCAGAAGAGATGCTCTTATGTACTGCATCATCTCCTATTGAGATAATAACTCCCTTCTTTCCTCTTATGTTTATCCAGTCACAGTCAGTGTGATGGTCTGCAAACTGCCATGCCAACTGATAGGACTCCCCACCATTTCCCCCTCCATGACCTTCAAGCCATACAGTCTTGAGCCATTTGTCAAGAAGTTCATCAGAAGATTCAAACTGACCTGCCTGAATAGGAGCACTGTCAGTGTACTGGTCTCCTATTGCAACAAAGCATACCTGAGGGTCTTTTACTCCAGACTCAAGTATCTTCTTCATTATATCTGGGAGTCCAGTTCTGATAAGTTTATCTGGGACATGTCCCATACTTCCAGTAACATCAAGGGCTATTATAATAGGGAAAGCATCAGGATGCTCCTCAGAGAACCTGCACTCTCTTACCTTTCCTTTGATGTTCATGTCTTCATGCATATTTTTCTGCTTGAAGACTTCCTCTCTGCTTACAGAAGATTTGTACTGCTGAGAGTTGATATACATCCTCTCAGCATATCCATATGAACCACCACCCATGACTTACTCCTCTGCTGGTTCTGTAGGCAAATTCTCACCCTCTTTCTTAGGGTCATAACCATAGCCTGTGTATCCCATAACTTATTCCTCCTTATTGTTTATAGTTGATTTGTAGTCTGGCAGATATTTGAGTACTGCTGACATATTGTCATATTCTCCAAAGAGATATTCATACCTCTGTACTGCTATCTCAAGTTTGATGAGAGTATCTCTCTTGTTAAGACCTATCTTGAGGTCCTGCTCAAGGAAATCATCTGCCTTGAAATCTGAAGGCACTACACTGAGTGAAGTAATGTTTGATGGGGCAAGATTGATGAGAATATCTTCTCTGTCCCTGTCACACTGCCTTGCACTTCTACAGAGGTCTTCAATCTTTCTTCTATATGAAAGTTCTACATCCTCTGTTATGGCAGCAGCTTTTGTTTCCTTGATGCCCTTGAAACTTTGAGTAAGAGCACTCTTAAATGTTCCTTTACTATCCATGTTCTTTTTTTTTAAATTTCTTTCTGTAAAAACCTTACTACACTGTAAACCCAATTCTTCTTCCCATCTATGAGGCGCCATCCGTCATAAGTATATTCAGTTCCCATAGATATTGCTATAAAAGTCCTGGCTATACATACAGAAAATACAAAGATGTTGATAACAGGAATGAGTAGAAAAATGATTAGCAACAGTAATCCCCAAATAGGGAATTTGACTGGTATAAAGCCTTTGCTCTTACCACCATATTCTTCAAGATTTCTTGTACTCACATACAGTATAAGAGCAAAAATTACAGATATAAATATCCACCACATACTACTTGGTTATATCTTTGAATAGAGTAGGAACTGTACCATATACAGGCAGAACACCATTCCACTTTTCTATCCACATCTGTTCAAGCACCTGAGGTGTGAGAGCCTGTGTTTTAAGCAAGTTAGCTTCTTTCTCTGCTCTTGCAGAAACAAGCATCTTCTCTGCCTCTGCCTTTACAAGTTCAAGTTCATTCTGTGCCTTCTGACTCTTCTGTACAGCCTCATTCTTTGCTGTAATAGAGGCTTCAAGTGAGGCAGGATACTTAAGACCTGAAGTCATTTCTCCAAGTTCAAAGTTCTCCTTGAGTAGTACTTCCCTGAGATAATCTTCTGTAGTCTTCTCAAACTCTTCCCTCTTAGATACCAACTCATCTGTAGTATAATTGCTGAGTTTAATCCTATAGGCATTCTTGACATGAGTATACAATACATCCCTTATAACTTCCTTCATAGGTCTCCTATATTTTACAAATACCTTAGCAGAAGTACCTGGAATCATGTTAAGGTTGATAGTAGGGTCAATAGTGAACTGAGAACCATCCTTTGCATTGATAGTAAATGGCTCATAGTCTACAGTCTGAATGAATGTAGGATACTCATAGACTGCTGTAGTGATAGGGTTATACCATACCATACCAGTCACAAGAGTAACATCATCTACTCCCTTTCTGTCTCCATAGAGATTGACCTTGATACCCTCATATCCTGCATTGATTCTTGTACAGGACATTGCCATCATGGTTATTGCTGCAATAACCATAATAAATTTGAAAAATTTACTCATTTATTTTTAGTTTTTATAAAGTTTGTGAAACATTTTGTGTCTATACTAACCAAAACTAATCCAACCATTGCCAGTATTGAGGCAAGATTAGTGATGGTAGACGGAGCACTCAAGCCTGAAAGAATCATTTCAAGAATAGGAAATGCTATTACAAGCCATAGTGCAAATAAGATTACTTTCTTTGTTCTTGCTCTCATTAATCTTCAAGGATTGAATAGATATAACTTGTACCTCCCCTATCATCACATATCCTCTGAAGATGAGCCTCAAGTCTCTGTTTCTTGGTCATGAGTTTCCAAGGACCTTTGAACCAGTAAGGCTGTTCAGGAGATGTCATATAGTCATAGGCATCCTGTGTGAGTTTAATAGTCTGCTGGCAAGATACTTCCTCAAAATCAGGAATATCCACATGACCTTTCCTGATTGGCTTGAATGCATCTTTACCATGGTATTTTGAGTCCAAATTCTTTTTGGTTATGGACCACTTGACCCTCTTTTTCCCAATGGGTCTTAGGGTTCCTCCCTCTATACCTTGTACAGAAAGAAGAATTTTTGGTTGATTGTTCATTAACTATCTAAAATTTTAGCTTTTGTACTTGCTTGTCTTGATTTCACTCTTGCAGGCTTTCTTTTCTGAAGGTCATCATACATAAGTTTGGCTATATTGTCAAGATTCATATGAATCTGCTCATATACATCCATCTTATGCCTATGTCCATTCTCTCTTGGAGGCCATGAAGAAAGTATTACTTCATACTCACATCTTGCCCAGAACTGATACCTTGATTCATCATCAATGAACTCTTTCAGCCTTTCCAGAGTGAGGTCTTTCAATACTATCTGCTTCTTCTTTCTCTTCTCTTCAAGTCTTCTGTACAGATAAGGCATTATATCATAATGCTCTACTCTGTCAGTACTGAAGTCCCAAGTTATGACTTTATACTCTACCATAATATAAGGTTTTAATGATTTACAAATAAAAAGGACACCTCATTTTGAAGTGTCCTGAGAACTTAACAGTACCCTTATTACTGCCTTGTTCTATAGTGGGGAAGGTTTGATTTGAACAAACAATCTTTAGCTTATGAAACTAATGCATTAACCTGAAGTAACTCTCAATAACACTATCTCTTCAGAAGTAAAAGCTCAAGAGTTTTTATTATGCTACTTCCCCATTTATTAGTGGAGGTGACAGGACTCGCATCCTTAAGTATTTTTCTTACACTATTGCATTTGTTATTTACTTTTAGTAACTTTGAACATGAGTTAAATTTAACTAATGTCTTATGAGTTTAGATTACATTTCAGGATTCTTTGATGCAGATGGCTGCATAACAATGGCTAAAGGAGCTAAAACTGATTTATTCAGAACCATTAAAATTGATTTCACTAATACCAAGTTGGAAATACTTCTTGAAATACAGAAGTTCCTTCTTGATAATTATGGACTCAAGTTAAGCATTTCCACTAAACCTGCAAAGTCTGAGAAACATCAGATTTCCTACACTTTAAGTTCTGCAAGTAATAGAATATGCTACAGGCTCTGTCAGCTTCTTACCTCCTATCATCCTATGAAAAGACATAGGATAGCTGTTGTCCTAAAATATCATAATCAAGTTACCAAAAGGAATGGCAAATACAGTGATAGAGAAAAAATGAGAAGACTTGCCTATGAAAGACTGTTCTTCTTTACTGCTTTTCAGCAGTGATTGGACTATATCTTCACCAGTTCTTGGTGCTGCTTACTGTAGGCTCACCTTAGTGTCCTTAGTCTCTGAACCTTCCTCTGTCTTCCCAGAGGCTTGGCTGCTGATTACCATATATTTCTACTTAGGCTTCCAGCAATTCAAGCAGAGTTTATCTGTATATTCCTATACAGAGGGTCCGAGTAGTTGAACCTGTGTCTTACAAACCTTCAATAATACCTTTATTTATATGCTTAGGATAGTATTTCAATTACTGCTGAAATACTCCAAAAGTCAGGTGGTAACATCCACCCATCATCCACCAAGTATTTGTTTAAGGCACAAATACTAAAGCCAGTTGTTAGGCAGCAATAGCATAAGCTGAAATTGCTGGTGCCTGCATAGCAGATTTAATGTAATCTACAAGGCTTCTAACTGATTTTCTAACTTTGTTAGCATTTATTGGTTTGTGCTTTTTTAAAGTAGGCTGCACATCTACTGCATAAGGTACTACCAAATAGAGTGTAATCAAAACCAAAACACCCCCATGTATTTAGAAAATCAATACTGGACAAATGATTTCAGCATTGTCTTTCTCTGTTTCAACAGTTCTCATAGCTCCAACAGAAGATATAACATTATATCCTTTATATTTTGTACTTGTAACTATGACATCAGCATCTTCAGGAAACTTTCTAAGTTCTTCAATAAGTTCTTTTACTAACATATTAAATTATTTAAAAACAAATAGCCATAGATGTTGCATCTTTTAATGCCATTTTAAAATTATCGCGTACACTAGAAAGACTACTTATCTTTCCTTTTGCATCCCGAAAATAAATGTAAAATTCAAACTTAAGTTCATCTGTCGGCTCTATAGAGATTATAATATTTTTATCTAAAAGCATATCTAAAGTTTCAGCATATGTGGGAATCCTGAATCTATCACAGGATTCCCACATAGGATTATCCTCATCTACTGTAAAGAAAGAAGGTTTTCCATCATAAACTCCTACACCGTATTTATATAGAGGAAATCCAACATCCAGCATTTTTCTGGCTAAATCTTCTGGGATATAGCTATTATAAATTGATTCCATACTTACTCCTCCCATTGGATTTTAACTGTTGAAATATAATCAGACCTATCTCCTACTACTGCTTCTGCTCCTTCCTTTGTACTATAAACTTGTGCCCCAGGAAGTATAATTGAATTAGCTTTGTAAATATTTATCCAACCTTCTTTCTTTTCTGGTACAAAAAATAAATCATACGGATTATCTTTTGTTCCTCTTGTTTCTACTCCGTCTTCCCAATAAGTCTTAATAATCTCATCTCCATTTGGTATTGTGATTAACGCTACAATTTGCTTTGTATTTAATCCGCATCTGTCAACACAAATAATTCGTGCTCTTCTGCCATCCTTTGTAGTAACTTTTCTTTGTGGATTTTTTAAGTATTCTCTTAAGTTAAACGGTCTCATATCTTCTTATTATTTATGTTTGCCATATCCTGCAATTCCTGATTTATTAATTTTTAAATGATTACTGTTATTATATATAATAGTATTAAAGTTCTAAAAAAAAAAACTTCCCTGCTTGGACTTGAACCAAGGACTCTGAGATTACAAATCTGAAGTAACTGTAAATATCACCACAATTAGGGAACATTCTTTACAGTTTTACACATGCTCTACCAACTGAGCTATAGGGAAGTTTAGATTGAAAGACACTATGTAACAATCTTTAGAGTTCTATTGAAAACTAAGAGACAGTTGAAGTAACTCTAAATATCAACAATAGTGTCTATATTTCAAAAAAGCATTACAAGAATAATTGATAGAGTGTTTATAACCAGATGCTGGACTCGAACCAACAAATTTAAGAACCAAAATCTTATGATATAACCATTTATCTAATCTGAAGTAACTCTACCCTGCACTATGTAATGCTTTATCAGTAGGAAGTAAGGGACTTGAACCCTTAGTCTTGAGTGTATAAGACTCCTGCTTTCACCAATTAAGCTAACTCCCTATTAAGAGGCAGACTTACTGCCTCTTTCACTATATCTCTATAGTGGTATCAAAATCATTCCAGTCTTCTTTTTCACTAGCCTCTTCCATATCATTATCAATGTTGCTCCAGAAAATACTACCTTCAGGAGTCTTCGCCCAAAAGAAGGCAGCATTAACTGTGCTGTCTGACTCTGCACCAAGAAGATAGGAGAGTATCTCATTTGGAGAGCAATATGCTGCTATACAGTTATTTACAAACTGAGGTAGCCAAGGCTGCTTCAATATCCACTCAGATGCTTTTGGATTAACACATATTTCCATAATATGTCCTCCTATTTGCCTCTAAGAACCTGCTTGATTCCTTCAGCCATTATAGTTTGCATACTCTGATAGAACTCCTTCTCAGGAGTCATGCTCATATCCTTCTTTCTTGAGAGGTTTACCTGTCTGTCATAAGCCTTGACAGCATTCTTGAGAATCTCATCAGTTACAAGATTGTCCTCTGCAAAGATAAGTTTACTCTTGATAGATTCAACTATCTCTGCCATGAATGCAGGTGCTATCTCCATTTCCTCTATAAGGTCAAGGGACTCTTTAAGTTCACCAACCTTATATCCATCTTTGAAGGACTCATTGATGAATCTCAATGCTGTCTCCTTATCAAGACAGTCCATAGTAATTACTGAACCAATTCTCTTTCCTCTGAGGAATGTAGGTTCAATAAGTTCTATGTGGTTGGTAGTGAACAAAGTAATGACATTCATATCTTTGGTATCACCACCATCAAGAGTGTTCAAAATATCCTGAAGAGATGCATCTCTCTCCCCTCTTGTAACCTGGTCAATGTCCTCTACAAAGACTATCACTCCATTGCATGACCTGTCTATGATTTTCACCATCCTCAAGGTTTCTGCAAGAAGAGAAGGGTCCTTAAGATATACAAAAGTCCAGTTGTTCTTGGTAGCCTCTCTAGCAAGTTTGAATGCAAGAAGAGTCTTTCCAGTACCATACTTCCCTTCAAACAGACATCCATACTTAAGAGGAATGCCTGCCTTGAGACATTTCTCAGGATACAGGATTCTTGACCTCAAAGGCTGAAGGTCAAACTCTGTCTGCTTTGACAAGACCATCAACTGACCATCTATATGGCTGAGATTGAGTCTCTGGGGCTCTTTGCCTTTCTCTGTTATCTCAAGAGCTTGATTCTTGTAGATAGAATTTGTAGCAAGGAGTTCCCTTGTCCTGTCCACAATATCATCAATCATGGACTGATACTTGGACTTGCATACTCCTGTTATAACCAGTTCTGAAGTACTGTTAGAGTAGTTCAATTCTATATAGGAATCACCACCAAGTTCAGGCAATGAAATCCTACCAAAAGGTACTTTTGTTCGTGAGCCATCAGCAAGGATAACATCAAAAGTATTGATATTACCAGAGCCTGAAGGACCTGCATCTTTCTCAGCCCTTACTGAGCCAAATATCTCTTCAACAGCCTTGTTGAACTGGAATGCACCGTCAGTCTTCCAGCATTTGATGTTGTAATTGAGAGATACATCCTGTTCAGACATTTCTATTTCATTCTTGATGAATGCAAGAACTTCTGCATACTTCATGTCTGACTTACAGGCTGTGATGATACGCTCTTTCTGCTGCTGTTCAAAGAAATTTACTTTCTTCTTGAGCACATCCTTTGTGCTCTGGATAATTGTTTGTTCCATTGTTTTTTTTTTAATAAATACTTGCCAATATGTTCTTGGCATTTTCTATAGTTGTTGTCAAGCATCCAAACTCTATAATTTCACCACTTTTCCTTATGACCAGATTCTTCTGAGGTATGTTATATCTGTCCATGTCACCATAGACAGCCTCCTTAAGAAGGTCATAAGGAACAGCAGTGTTCTTACAGAATAGGATTCTTTTCTCAGGGACATAAATTACATCATATCCCTGAATGTTTCCTACTGTTTGTCTCATTCATCAAAAGTATTTTCAATACCTTCATATGCTGCTATGAATGTTAGGAAATTCTCTGAAAAGCCACTTATTTCAGCATCCCAAGCACCCCTATAGTTCACACCATGCCTTTCAGATGATACATCACAGATGTAGTTGTGTTTTCCAAAAGGCTTTGGAACTCTCTTATCAGGATAGTCACAGTCCTGTGAGTCTGAGAATATGATTATTCTGTCAAACTCTCCAGTAAACTGTTCTCTTGACCACTCAAGACACTGTCTTGTGAAGATTCCTCCACCTCCAACTCTGTTATTTGCTTCATCTATCTGCTTGAGAAGGTTGAATCCCTTTGAAGGATATTTGATTACTTCTGATTTATGCTTTTTGGTATAGTCATTACCAGCAGTTACCACCAACTCAAAGTCTTCACACTGGTTTGCAGCAAGCATAGCCATAGCCTTTGCAGCATCAAACCTTGTAAGTTTAGACTTGCTTGAGATTGTAGCATATTTCATAGAACCAGAAGCATCAAGTATGAACAGAGTCCTACCAGGGACTTTAGGAAGATTAGACCATGAAGTTATCATAGCATCTTCTATATCCCTCTCAAACTCAGGATTCATTCTAGCTGCCTGCAAGAAATTCATAGGCAACAGCATTGAAGCCTTAAGGTTTTCAAAGCCATATTTTATTACTTTCTTGTCTACACCAGCTTCTCTCATGTTTTTGAGATTTCTCAAGAAAGCTAAACCTCCAATCTTATCTTCAGTGATAAGTTTAGTCCAGGTTTCCTTTTTATCTTTCCCGGCTGAAAGCATGGTCTCCCAAGTTTCAGGTACAGGAAGAGTCCTTGAAGCAATCATCTTGAAGAGTTCTGCTTCCTTTTCATCCTTAGGTCTTGGATGAACAAGAAACATTACATCTCTGAGTTTTATTGCAGCATCTCTGTCATACTTTGCAAACTTATAGGCATTGAAATTATGAAATGCTGTTGCAAGTCCTTTCTTTGCCTGATTAGCCAGTGGCTTCTTTCCTCTTTTCCAGTAGATAGAAAGGAAGTCAGTCAGCATATCTGCTCTTGTTATAATCTTTGGCAGTAAGTCTCTTACAAATAGCCTATGTTCATGGTACTTGCACATTTCAGATGCCAGAAACAAAGGTGTGTGCCTGAGTTTCTGTAGAGTTCTTGCTGCTAAAGCAACAGTATATACATCTTCTGCACTACATAGAGGTATGAGCCTTTCAATCTCTTCAGCAATCTTCTTGCCATCACAATAAGCAACATCTTCCCAAAGAAGATTAGCCAAGGTGAGTCTTCTAAGAAGAGCAATGTTTGACTGCTTAGCAGCAAGAGCGCCACTACCTCCAGCAAGTCTTTCATCTGTAAATTTAGATGTTGACTTGATGTTTGGATTCAATTTAGACGTAGTAAACTAATGTTTTAATTGTTTGACAAAGGTAAATAAAATAATTGGTATTACCAAATAATTTTACATACCAAACCTTAAATTCCTATTGTTTCCACCAATAGGTCTTTTCTTACCACAACTTAGGCATTCACATACCCTATATCCATTTATTTCAGAGAGTCCAACTGTAAGTAAGGCATTGAAGAATCTTGTGATTACTGCTCTTTCTCCAAAGTTATTGGTGGTATAAATCTCATGGGCTGTGGCTCTGTCACAAATGGGACAGTACGTTTGTATAACTCTGGACATTTCTTGATAGTTCTAACAGTATCTACACTGACTTTAAGTTCTACTTTGTATTTGCCTCTGTCATAATCTATAATAGCCTTGTTCATACTTGTCTCTATACTTGTGTAAGAAACAAGTACACATAGACTAAATGTGGCTATAGTGAGGACCCAACTCATGACTTTCAGTAATCTGTCTGCTTTTTTCTCAAAAGGTGGGAGGCATATCTTACAGACTATACCAAATCCCATCCATAACAGTACACTGAATATAAACGGTCCATAGTCCATCATAATCTCACTTTATAGTAGTTAAGTCTTGCCTGTAGTGAATCAATATTATGATTAGTAAGTATATGGGTGTATATAGTTTTTAACTTACTTTCATAATATTTGTCAGTAGCATACCTATTTCCATTTATATCTGTAAAGGAGTCAAATAAATCTTCTATTGTCTTGCCATTAAGATAATTGGAGTTTAATAAATATAGATATGGTTCAACAGAATCATTTGGATTTTTGTATTTGAATTTAATATCTTCAAGACTAAAATTGTCATAAGCACCTACATTCCAGATGCTGTTTGTCCTATAAGCCAATCCTGTTGTGCCAAATTTACTCTCCAGTTCTCCTTGAGCCAATACAAAAGAAATAGGTATTTTATATTTTTCACATTTTTCTACAAGAATCAAAGCTCTAAGATTTGAATTAGGAGCTATTGAATCTATGTAATTTTGTGTGGCATCTACAAGGTCTGATTTCACACCTTGATATTTTACATGCAATTCTTTCATATATTCAGTTGCAGTATCATATTCTCCATTCTCACTTTTAGGGAAAGCCCAAGTAAAAGCAAAAATAGCTATGATAGCTACTATTGAAATACAGATAGAATTTAATGTAATTCTAAATCTTTCTGTAGTCATGGTTTTTGATTTTTGTTAAACATACTGAGAATAGCATTCCAGAATTTTACATACCAAGGTTTATGAGCCTCTGTATAATTCTTGTATGCTCTCTCTTCAATAATATTCATTGCTAACAGATATAAGTCAGGAAATTTTCTGTAGTATCTACTTGCAACAGCTCCTCTGGAAATACCCAGTACATTTGCTACATCCTGAAAAGCTACAGTTTTTTCATTATTACTCCTGATTAATGCCTCAGCAATGAGTGTATCTTCTTTTGTTGTCCACCTCATAATTGTTTATTCTTTCTTTCTTTTTGCGCCTTAAGTCTTGCTCTTAAACCTTCATTTTCTGCTATTGGCTTATAAGCAAGATTCATAAAATAATGAAGTAGTGAGAGTACACATACTATGCAGAACCAAGTAAACAGAAAATCATATACTATATTTCCTGATATTGGCATAAGATGGTATTTCAGACCTTTTGTGGTAAACATAATCACCAGCACTACATAGTGACCTAGACAATAAGGACAGTGAATAAGCTCTTCTATCTTTCCACCTATGTGGTCTTCTATAAGATTTCTGAGCCATTCAAATATACTTGTAACACTTATTGTATAGGATATACTGGCTGCACACAATGCTACAGCCAGTATATAAGTCCAATCACCAGACATAGTAATCATCAGGATTGTGGTCTTCTACAGAACCTGTATACTTACCCTCATATATTTCCCCTGCTACATCCTGTAATGCCTTCATCCTGTCATAGTCACTATCTATGAAGTCACCATCTTCTACATCATTATAGTCTTCAGGGACTATTGCATGATAGGTATTTTCACTAGTGGAACCACACCCACATTTTGATATATAGGTGAAGTTTATGACTTTTTTTCCAGTCTGATGAGGTATTTCCTGAGACTTTATGTTCTCAAATATCTCCTTGAGATTCTCCTCTTCCTGAGGTTCTTCTCTCTTTTTGAATAATTGTCCTATTTCCATGTCTTTATTATCTTAGTTAAGATAGATTCAGATAGTTTTCCATTTGCTTCTCTGATGATAGAGTAGGAAGCCTTGTCTACAATACCCTTTATAAGAGCACCAGACAATCTTCCATTAAATTTGGTGTAGGCTTCCTCAGATATTTTCTTAGCCAGCTTATCAACATTTCCAGATACAGGTTTGCCCTTAAGATATATCTTGAAGATGTCTTCTGCATCCTCAACTGTAGGTCTTGAAATTTCAAGTCTAAGGTCAATTCTTCCTGGTCTTATGATTGCTGGGTCAAGAGCATCTTTGAAGTTGGTAGCAAGGATTATAAAAGTAGAATTACTTTCAAATCCATCAAGCTCACTCAAGAATGTAGGAACAATAGTGAGGTCTACATCTGATGACCTTCTACTGCCTCTTGCATTAAGTACAGCTTCTGCTTCATCAATAAATATGACTGACCTCTGTTTCCTCACTCTGTAGTTCTGTCTTGCTCTTGAGAACATGCTCTTGATATTATTCTCAGTTACACCAACATATGGGCTGAGCATTTCTCCACCCTTCAAATAAATAAAAGAGTCTGGATTCAACTCAGTACCATCAAGGAATGCTGATGCAATAGCCTTGGCTACCATAGTTTTACCACATCCTGGAGGACCATAAAGAAGAACTCCTCTTGATGGCTCAAGGCCAAATCTTTTAAGATAATCAGGATGTTTTATAGGTAATTCTATAGCATCCCTTATCTGTGAAATCTGGCTCTTGAGACCTCCAATCTGCTCCCATTTGATATGTTCAAACTCTACAGGTTTGACAGGCTTCTCAAGTTCTTCTGGTAGAATACATATAATCATATTCTTGTTTACCATTACTTTGTCTCCTGCCTTTAGGTTTTCATCGAGTTTAGGTGATTTAGGTATGATTACCTCATTACCATTTACCATAACTCTATACAACCCATTGTGCTGAGAGATGACAACACTTTCCATGAAAGGTCCATCCATTACCTTCTCAAGGAATTCTTCGTACTCTGAGATTTTATCTCTCAAAGCATCAATTTCTTCTTGATAAGTCATTTCAGCACCTCCTTGTTAAATGTTGATACTACTGTGAAGGACTTTTCTCCTTGAGAAATTCCTTCTTTTTTTTTTCTTGTTACACATTGTTTTTTTTTGTGTTAAAATAGTGACTCCACTGGGACTTGAACCCAGATAACCCACCTTAAAAGGGTGGTGCATTAACCAATTATGCTATGGAGTCCTCCAGACTACTTGTCCTTGTCAGTGTCACTCTTTGAATCACCAGTAGCCATATCAAGCATCAGTGTAGCAGCCAGAAGATTCCTAAGATTAGGAGTAGTCTTTATGGCTGATACAAGTGCTGTAATAAGATTCTGGTTCTGTCCAATCACTGCACATGTGGAACTTTCATTGTCCGTTGCAAGGACTATACATCCTCTATGTTCTTTGTCTTCAAAAGCCCATTTGACTACCTTCTCACAGGCATCTATTCTCTTCTGTTCACCTTTGGTTGGTGTTCTATCATCTTTCATGACTATTTCTCCTCTTCTTCTGATTTGTTGAACATAGACAGCAGTCCTCCAAGAGGTCCCATCAGGCTATGAGTTACAAGCTTCTTGAGGTCCTCATCATTGTTAAACGCAGTTCCAAGGGATGCTACTAAGAGCTTTCCTGGACCAAGCACGCAGCATGAAGATTTTCCTGCATCTTCTTCATCTTTCCTGTCACCCAGGATGACTAATGCACATCTGTTGTCTGAATCCTGCTCATACCAAGAGGAGATGAGTTCATTGATTTTCTCCTTCTGTTCATCAACAGAGAGAGACTTGAAATCTTTTTCTTTCATTTGTTTTCTTTTTAAAGATTAGTACTAATATATTAAAGAAATGTGTTTTATTTAAAAAGGGCTATGCAACAGTTTGTGGAGTATAATTAAGTACCCAAAAACTTATTTCATTATCAGTGAAGTAACTCCACTATTCAGCAATAGCCCTTTGTTTTCCAGTTAGTCTTGCAGCTTCAGCATTTCATATGCCTTTCTAACATCTTCCTGCTTCTGGAAATATACTATTCAGGATACATCACTTTTTCATGTGTACCTATACAATAGTCATTATCCAGCTTGATGCTGTTAGGAAGGTCATAGGAATGATAAGTTCTTGCCAAGAAATACTTGGTCTTGTTCATGTCTGGCTTCCATGTACCATTGAAATACTTGGCTATGAGCCTCATCTTCATATGAAGAGTAAGTTCACTACCTATTTCTATGCCTATTTCCTTGGAGAGTTCCACAGTGCTTGAAGCATCTTTACCACCTAGTTTCATGTTCAAGTTAAGGCTTTTTATTCCAAGAGATTCAAGAACTTCCTTGAGGCTCTGTGGTTCATTCAATTCCTTTTCAGTATATGCCTGAAGAGCCAGCTTATGCAAAGTCTGGTCCTTGCCATTGTACCAATTTCTTGCCTCTTCAAGAGAGACTTTGATGTTTCTTTT
>ERZ1024469.11-NODE-11-length-19867-cov-9.513628_pt1 | contig 19867 bp, 45 predicted proteins | sample MGYA00520803_ERZ1024469 | MGnify/ENA primary metagenome ERZ1024469 (study PRJEB33242, sample SAMEA3444308) | Homo sapiens | biome: Host associated; feature: Gastrointestinal tract; material: Stool | place: Uganda | collected 2011-01-01 ... | reverse complement strand
ACAACACAATGACTGAAACCTTCCACTTCTGCCTCACCAAATACAAAGTAAGCGTGGCCTTGGGTTTGTGTTGGGCAGACAGAAGTAAGTCCTTTCTTTGTGAAGACGCGGGCTTGTCGCCAAAGTTCCGCACGTGCGGCTGCGCGCATACGCCAAAGATTAGGACGCCACCAGTCGGGGAGATAGGACATATCTATCATACAATTCCAATCACGGATGGGCTGTGTGGCCGCGTAATTAGTAAGACTGGTGGGCTGGAACGTAATTTTCACATAAGACTGATGGCCATCTTCTACACGGGCGCATTCAGATTGGATTTCTTCGGCAGAGTCGTAGTCAGACACGAGGACACGATCGCGGAAAATAAATACATCGCAGTGACAATCGAACATTGGTTGCTCCTTTGGCCGCCTGCGGCGGCTGGTTGGTTGTGTAGTCGCAGCTTGTAGAGGGGTGGCACCTTGGCGGCCGTAAGCCGCCAAGTTCCAGCTTATCCAGCTTATAGACCTTAGATACCCATAGCGGGAGACAGAGCGAAGGGAATGGAGATGTCCCTGTTTTCCCTCACTTTGTATATACAGTATATCATAAAATTTGGCGGTTGTCAAAAATGGAAACTGGAAGAAATTAGGCAATATGGAAAATTCTGGAAGGCGCGGGATTGCGGGAAATGGAAGTGCGGGAAGGGGTGCGTGGGAGGGAATGGAAGGGAGGTTAGGTGGTTGCCACCTAACACTTTCTTCTTGACATTTCTTTGTTTCTATGGTATACTTACGGTGTTCTCAAGGAGAGAGCAGAAAGAGAGGAATGGAAAATGTTTGTATTTGTTGATGAAAATCATTCGGTGATTGTTGGTAAATCTTTGGTAGATGTTGTTCGTCATTATGGCCGCTGGAAGGGTGTCGATAATCGCATTGTGTGCGATTGGGGAAAGGATGAACCGAAGTATACCGTGCGCGAGATTGCGGCTAAACTGGATAAGTCTCTGGAAGATACGCTCATCGCTTTGCTGTATGATGATCAATTTGAACAAGATGAATTTTGGATTCCTGAACAAAGTATTAGTAAGGAATCTATGGCAGCATCGCTAAAGGGGGCTTTGGCATGAATCTTCTGGTATGGCTTATCTACGGTGATTCACTGGTGGGTGTGTGCGCGACCGCGGAAGATTGTGCTTGTTATCTGATAGAGCGTGGAGACGCTTTGTTAGACGATGACATTCTGGCTTACAACGATGAAAACAACTGTTGTCAGTATACCACTATTCGGCGTGCCGCGCAGATCGCTGATAGACCAATTCTTGACTTTATGGTTGATGTTCTCAAGCATAACAATAGAACTTATTGGCTTCCTTGGCACATCGAACAAGAGCGAGTTTTTGGCGGATATGATCGCAACTTGAAGTAAAGAAGGAGAGGAATTTTCTATGGAAGATAAAACTGTTTGGGTTCTCTATAGCGATCATGGTCTGGAAGGTGTCGCGGCTTCTGATGTAGAGGCCGCCCGCATGCTCGTTTATAATTCTGGTTTGGGCCTGGATGATGACGAAATGGTCGGATACGAAGTAGAAGGGCAGAAGCGCTCTGGTTATACCTCTGTGCGGAAGGCCGCGGAAAAATGCGGGCTGGATGTTGAAACTTTTCTTGTGAAAGCCCTGCGCGGGCAGTTGCCTGATTACTGGATTTGGGATTGCTCAATCGAAGAATATGCTGTTTCACGTTATCTCTGGCCGCTCGAATGAGCGGCCAAGGATATTAGGTGGCGTCCACCTAAAAGTTGCGGGTTGACAAGAGAGAGGTTTTATGTTATACTATTCGCGAAAGGAAGGGAAGGACAATGAGATTTGTGTATGTGGTTTGGCACGAAGAAGCTCATAAACCAAAAAAGTTATTTTATCTTGCTGAGACTCCTTTGGCCGCGGTTCGTGAATTGTTAGCCATCAAGGCAATCCATGCTAAAACGGACTTGTATCATCAGATTGAACCTGGCCGTATTTATTTTATTACTTTGGAAGAACTGGCGAATAAATGGGGCAAGAGTTATGAAGATATAGTATTGGAAGGCTTCAATGATGAAGCAATGTGGAAGTTGTGTGCTTGGTCAATGGAGAAGAAAATAGTATTGGAGGAAGAAGAACAATGAGCAATCCGGTATGTGTAATCTATTTTTGTGCTGGCGATGACGATTGGCAGTTCTATGGCATTACTGACTGTGTTGATACTGCGGCGAAAATGTTGCTGGAGGATGGGGTAATTGATGGGTCTACTAAAATAGCCTATCGACAAGGGGATGGCGAAACTGTGCTTCGAGAACTGGATACTTTCCCATCCAAAATTAGAGTAGGGATTATTGCTAAAGGTTTGAGTGGCAAGAGTAGTAAGATAAAGGGAATCGTGGGCTGGAGTATGAGTACCAATAAAGTATATGACCAATATGATTACGCAGGAGAGGATGAAGATTATTTATGGTAAACATGTATGTTCTTTATCACTGTGGTGATGAATTTTATGCTCTGGTCGATTCTGCTTGGACTGCCGCGAAAATGCTTGTGGGAGAATGGCAAGTGGATGAAGATTCTCTTCTGGTGGCTAATGATCGTAGCCACGCGGGCAAATATAGAACGCTGGGTGAACTGTTGAAAGCCTCCTCAAGAGAAGATCAAATCGTGGATGTTGTAGCTGAGTTGCTGGAAGGAACAACCCACTGGTCGCTTATGGCGTGGACGCTGGAAGAACAATTGTTGTGGACAAAAGAGGACTACGGAGGATAACATCCTCCCTTACGTTTTAGGTGGCTTCCACCTAAAACAAAAAAGGCGCATTACACGCCCTTCGTTTTTCTTTTTCTTCTCAGGAAGAAAATTTCTTCTCCGTAAATTTCTCCATCACTTCTTACCCAAGGTTCAAACACGTTTGCTACACGGTAAACTTCTCCGTCTCCCTCTTTGCCGTGCCACGTGCCATTTCTCCACAATTTCAAGAAATGGTAATCGCTCCATCCCTTGCGTTCTCCCCAACGAAAAGCCACGTAATCATAGTGTTTAGTATCAAATTTCTGCGGGCAGTCGCAACGTTCCCATTCAGGCAAGGCCGCGCAAATTGCGTCTACCTGCTGTGAAGCATTATCGCGGGAGTGCGGGAAGCGAAAGCCTACCCAATCGAAAGTGCGGAGAGCATAGCCGCCGCAGTTGTAGTCTGCCAACCAAAGCCAAGCGGGGCGATGAGCTAAAACTTTCTTACAACCATAAACTTCATTCTTCACTTTTGATATACCTTTTTTGTCCTTTCCTAATGTAGCAAGAGAAGTTAGGAATTTGTTCTTCCATTACAAGGTTGATAACAGCATTCATTTCCCACGGATTAGAAGAAGGAAGTTCTTCCAACATTTGGTAGAAATCTGATACAAGAAACGGAGTGTTTACAGGCATTTCTTCCTTGATGTATTTGCTAATAATGCGGGCTTGCCGCACACGGTCGCGAATAGCTTTGCGTTCATCTTCTTGTTTCTGTGTGCGTTGACGCTTGCGGGCGGTCGTTCGTGCGGCTTGCTCAGAGATTTTATCAATGTATGCCTTGTGGGCGGCCGCGGGATCATATGCCTTTTGATTAGCAGAATCAGCAGTGGGCTTTACGGTAATACTAATTTCTGCCCAAATTTCTTTGCCGTCCAAGTCATTGATTACTCCTGTAGGAACGGCAAAACCCCCTTCAATTAGAGTAGAGTTCGCAGGTAAAGTGGGGCGAATTTTATTCATAATAGAAGCGAAAGCAGATTGCTTTTGGTGTTGCTTCATAAACTCTGCTTGATAGCCACGTTCTGCCATAATCTCACCTCGTTTCATTTACGTGAATATTATAGCATAAAAATCAGGAAATGTCAAATTTTATTTTAGGTGGCGTCCACCTAAGACCTGCGGGCGGCATATTACCGCCCCTTGTTTATGGTGGTGAATGAATATACATTGTTGCGTATATATTTACGGATGTATTCGCTATCGTAGATAATTTGTCCATCTATTTTGATTTTGAACGGTGTTTGCGTTATTCTTGGGAATGACCGCACAACTTCATATTCAGTGGCGGGGGAAGCACCTGCCGCAATACAGCGGAGCAAAATCTGGGCTTCAATTAGGCTGTCAGAAAGTGCGGTATGATCTTCGATAAAGTCGGGGTTTTGTGTGATGTATTGAAACATCGTCTCGGCAGTGGTAGAATAGTTGCCCGAATCGGTGAAACGTTGATTCTGTTCGCAGAAAGCAAAGTATTCATCATTACAGATGAAGTGATGGGCATAGCCGCGAATGTCAAAAATGGGAATTGTTTCAATGGCGTTCTGAGTATGAAACCAGTCGCAATTGAATTGAATTACTTTATCGTCAAATGGGGAGTTGTAAGCATAGCAGGAAGATACATTGAATTTTTTGATATCTCTTTTCATTTCCTGCATAGCGTAGCCCCATTTGATTTTCTCTGCTTTGCGGGCGCGCATTGCCTTTACATAAATCGGGCGTTTATCTGCGTAATAAGCGGAAGCGAACAGCGGGAGATTGTCCCAAATTTGGGTTATGACAAAATCGTGAGAAGTAAGCGTCTCACCTTCGGGTGAAATTATGGTATAGCCCAGATTGTAGCAATAGCATTTTTCAAGGTTGGTCGTCTCGGTATCCAGCACTAAATAATTCATGGTCGGTCAATTCCTTTCTGTTTTGATTACGCACATATTTTATCACATATGGCAGTTTTTGTCAAGGAAGGACTTTAGGTGGCCGCCACCTAATCCAAGGAACGGCCGCGTTAGCGGCTGAGTTCCTTGTCGAGTTCTCTCTGGAATCCCTTCAATTGTTCTTTTATGGCACATACACCTTTTTCCAAGAAATCGATATACATTGCTTTAGCGCATTCGCGGGCGGGATTGTCCTCTGTTTGCTTATAGTAGGCGGGGAAGCCATGTTGCGGCGGGTTTTCCAAAGGTGTTCTAATTCCATAGTCGTTTAGGAAAAAGTAACGTTGTCCTTCGCTGATAACCTGGTTCTCCTTTTCAATCACAAAGTAAGAAGTCATGCCCTCATTTCCTCCATTCATCTAATATAATGCTGCGGCCGCAGGTATCACAATGATAACTATAACGGGAGCGGTTTTTGGTAATGACAAAGCCGTCATATGCCCATCTTCCGCCATCATCTGCGTGGATACCGTTGTTGTATTGCGTCATAGGACTTTCGTAGAAGATAATACCAAGCACAATGGTAGACACAAGAATGAGAACCATTAGAGCAATAATAACATTACCGATAGCATTGACGATGTTTGCTCTGCGGATGTGGCGATACTCGATATCAGTCATAATACTTCAATTTCCTTTCTAAACCGTTGGAGGTCTTGAATATAGTCGTCAATGGCCGCTAACATTTCTTCTTTGCTGCTGAGGTTGTAGGTAGAGCAGAATCCAGGTAAAGAATATTTGTTTTCTTTTTTGAACCATGCGGGGAAGTGTGTAGGCTTCTTCTCGATCATACCACCCTCACACCAGAAGAGGCCGAAGTTGCCCAAGTTTTCTGTCCAGTCTTGCTCATTCTCCAAACATAGATACTGCCTGAATTGTCTCATTGTTTTCCCTCCTTCATTACGTCCCTATTATACATCCTTTAGCCGCGAATGTCAACCCCAATTTATTAGGTGTCGGCCACCTAACCCTCCTTATGAACATGGGCAGGGATTGCTCCCTGCCCTTGGTGATTACGCCTTGGTATAGGTTTTCTTGTTCTTGACGGTTTCCACGTCCAGCATACCCGCTTCAACCATCTTGTTCAGAATCGTGCCGACCATCATCGGCTTAGTGTCGGGGTCATCCGCGAATACAGCGTTGCACACATCAGTCGCGGTCGCATGGTCAATGTCATTCGCGGCGATGTAGGCGCGAATCTTGTCAGTGCGGACGCGCGTGCGCTCTGCGCTCTCGGTTTTCTTGGAATTGTCGCCCTTGGGCTTAGACGCGCGCTCGGCAGCTTCCTTAGCCCACTGCTCATAGTCTGCGCGGGCGGTATCGAAGTCGAAGGCTTCATGGGTTTTGGTGGCCTTGGTTGCGAACGAACCCAGCTGAACCTTGAGATACTTGGGCATGCCGTTCTCGATAACGTCAGTGGGGATAGCAAGACAGTTGGTCTTGTTCGTGCGAACCATGGTAGCATCAGAGAAAGTGCTGGTCAGCAGTTCCATGATCTCATTGATAGTAGCCATAGTGTTTCCTTTCCTACTTGGGTTTTGCTTGGGTTTTCCTTCCCGAATCTTTGTTCCTCTCTCTTGAGGACGATATAAGTATAGCACATTTTTTGAAAAAGGTCAATAGGTTTTGAGAAAAAATTTTTGAAAAATCGGGAACTTTTCTTAGGTGGTCGCCACCTAACATTTTGTGGTTGACAAATGGGTGGAGATATGCTATACTATCATTGTTCCAAAAGGGAACAGAAAGAAGGAAGAAAAAATGAGAGCAACGGGTATTGTGCGTAGACTGGATGACTTGGGACGTTGGGCAATTCCGAAGGAGATTCGCCGCGTGCTGGGTTGGAAAGAAGGCGATCCTCTTGAATTGTATTTTGACAAAGAGAATAAGACTATTGTATTGAAGAAGTATGAGGCGGAAGAAGAATGAAAAGGTATCTGGTGCGTGTAGAATACAGTGGTTTTGAAAAGGTATGGGTAGAGGCCGAGGATGCGGATGAAGCCATGGACTTGGCAACTGATGAAGTAGATGGTAGGCTTCCTGGTATCTATGATATTGATGATGTAGATATTTGTAAGACGGAGGATGTAGACGAATGAAAGAATATTTGGTGGATGTGTCAATGTCTGCTTGGGCGAAGGTGGTTGTGGTTGCGCAGAACGAGGAAGAAGCCGTAGCCAAAGCATATGATGTGGTAGAGCTGGATGATATTTATGATTGGGAGATCGATGTAGCGGAAGTAGAGGAGGACGAGGAAGAATGATTTATCGGGTGCAGGTTGAAATCAAAGGTTATGTAGACTGCTATGTAGAAGCAGACAGCAGAGAAGAGGCGATATATAGAGTAATGGATGGTATTACTTTGGATGATGTAGAACTGTTCTGCGAGAAATGTTATCCAGTAGAATCGTATGCGCGTAAGACCAAGGGAGAAAGCTAATCTCCCTTTCTGTGTTAGGTGGCCTCCACCTAATATATAAAAAGGATATAATTTTCATCATATCCTTTATGTGGTAGTCGCAGAAGGATTTGAACCCTCAATCCGCTGGATATAAGCCAGTTGCGTTGACCATTACGCTATGCGACCCTGCGGCGGCGGTTTATGCTGGAGCCGCGACTAGCAGGATTTATCACTTTCAAATCCCATAACGTCTACACATTTGCCTCAATTTGTAGATACGAGGGCAGTTTCACGGAAACAGGCTGAACCGTCCCATTTATATCCCGCTTGGGCGTTGCGGAAAGTGGCTACCCCAGACCACCGTTGGCATAATGAGGGTTGAGCATAACCCCTTGCCTTAGCCGCCAACATAATGCTCAATCGGGCGGCCGCGAGATACTAACCGAAAATCTAAGGTTTGTTTTTCTGAGGATTAGAGGCAGGATTTGAACCCACCGACTGTCACTCTAAGCGACCGTGCTACCAATTACACCATCTAACCACAAACCTTTATCTTCTACGGCGGTTTCTTCCGGCAACCAAGAGCAGGTTGGCCGACCTGTTGTCTCTCTTGATTACGTATATAGTATAACAGAAAATTTGAATTTTGTCAATACGTTTGAAGAAAAAATTTTTAGAAAAATGGAAAGATTTGTTAGGTGGCAGACACCTAATACTAAGGGGAGACTTACGCAAACCTCCCGTAGATTTTATATTTCTCCCCATGTTCATTCTTATCAAGCACAAATGTAAATTCATTCTCTGGCAACTCAATGGTTTGCGGCAGAAGGAAATAGCGGAATCTATCATTAGGAATCCAAGTAAAGCCCTTCATTTTCTTTATAACTTCGCGGGCTTCATTCTCCATGGAATACGCCTTATCTTTTTCTACTGAAACGGCCGCGAGGATACGCACATGGGTGTATTTATGGCCACCACCAAAGCGATAGTTACAACCCATAAGATATTTTGGGTCATAACGTTTATCAAGTTTTTTGGCAGTTCCCACTTTGAGATAACGAGAACGAGTGGTATAATCATAAAGTAAAGCAATGTAGAAGTATAGGTTTTCGGGCGCTCTATTAGAGCCGATTCGGAAATCGTTATCTTTCAAACCCGAGCAAGTGAATCCAAAATACATAGTTTCATCTCCTTTACGAGAAGATTATAGCATAGGCTGGAGGAATTGTCAAGGGAAATGTTTGGGTGGCTCCCACCTAAGCCCATGGGAAGGGCGTTAGCCCTTCTGGTCGAGGTAGTAAGTGGTGGTGGACTTTTCTACGTCCCACTTGCGGATAGGATTATCTTCATCATCCAGTTCGGCAAAGTGGCGGGTAGTGGTGCGCGTGCTGGTTTTCAGAGTAGGCAAGGCGGAGAAATTATCGGCGCAAGTATCATATTCGCCTGGATATTTTTTATTCCATTCCACACCACGGCGCTTGTGCTCAGCAGCCCGCGCAAGGCCGCGCAAACTGGCGCAGATGGAGTGCCGTTCATCTTCATCATTAGACAGGCGTGCCGCGATAACTTCGGCGGCGAGGGAGAACTCTTCCTTGCGGGGAAGAATCTTCTTCAACTGGCCGAGATATTCTTGGTAATTCGTCTCTGAGACGAAACGCAGGTCAGACATCTGGTCAAGCACATGCTGGATAGAGCGGCGCAGATCTTCAATCTTGTCCTGGTTCTGGTGGCGGGTCGCGAAAGCGTTAGTCATAGTGTTTTCCTTCTTTCTTTTTCTTTTTCGTTCCCTTGGAACACTGTTATTATAGCATAGGCGGCCGCAGATGTCAATAGGTTTTGAAAAAGTTTTTGAGAAAAATACGGGAGTTTTGTTAGGTGGTTGCCACCTAAGATAAAAGAAGAGCATCAACTGATGCTCTGAATAAGTTTTACCATTTCATATTTTTTGGTATATTCGTCTAAGGTTTCTTGCGTGCGTTTGATATCATCTTCCAATTCCTTTACCTTAACCAAACGCCAGCCATAATTCTTTGCGACCCAAAAGTCATCATTAGACAGACCTTCAAGTACATCTCCTACCTGTAAATCAGGATTAGCAAGACCATTGCCTATATCTTGCTTCGTACACCATGAGCGAATTGAGTTTGCTTCTGCCTCAGTCATTCGCTTGATTACTGATGCATAATTGCAGTAATACCAAGGTTCCTTTTCGGCTCCGTCAAGCGGGGAATATATATCAAAGAACTTGTAGAAATTTTGAAGAAAAGCTAAGGGGTTTTTTATCATAAGCTCATAAACGCTACATGTTTCTTTAGATTCAAACCGCGTGCCGTCCTCGGCTTCCCATATGGTAACTTTACAAACTTCTTTCATTGTAATCCTCCCGCTGAATATTTATTCAGAATAGCAATTTTTTCTTTACATACTTTTATCATTCGTTCATGAAAGGCAATTTTTTCTTCCCATTGTTCTTTGCTACCAATGGTTTCCCAATCTTCATTTCTGAATTCTTCTTTGGGATGTTTAGCCAAAAAGATCATTCCGGCAATATTTGTCGTGTTATGAAGTAAGCCATAGACACGATCTAAACCATATTTATCCAGATACCATTGAGCGGCATATAGTTCATCATTCGTAAAGGGATTGATAAGGACGGCTCTATCATAATAAAGCCAAGGTGCTTTTTCTGGATTGCGGAAATCTCTCGGTTCCGCCCATTTGAAATGTTGGCCGAAAAAAGCAGGCGCATCTTCCAAAATGGTCTCATAGATTTTACATTGATTTCTATCAGAGAAAATCGAACCATCCTTTGCTTCATAATGACTAAAACGCATAACTTCCTTCATTCTGGTATCCCTCCATGTGTAAGTAATACATAGAAATTATCGAAGATGTATTTGCTATTATCGTCGCCCAAGTCTATTTCTTGGCCGCAGTTGCGCTCAAGCCAATCGATAAGAGCAGACATTTCATCGGGGTGATAAAGCATATTATCTGCATCAAGCAACTGGATATCGAAGTAGGAAGTTTCGCTTTCTATGTCGCGGGCATCATAGAAGAAGAAAGAGATATCGTCGAATAGAAGGCGATTGTTTGCGAACAGCATGCGGGAGAAAGTTTCAAGTTTGGTCATGGTAGCACCTCTCAATTAGAAAACAACTTTGAAGTCAGCAGGCATTTTCCATTCATCTTCATCTTCATCAAAATAGAGAGATTCAGGAATTTTTACAAAGAGAAAATCTCTATTGTTCATAAGAAGATTATGCCCCAAATGTTCATTGAGCACTCCCATAAAGTTCCCTTCATCATCATACATTAGATACACCACAATTCCTCCCTTCCTTTTTACATCCATAGTATACATCAACGCGGGCGGTCTGTCAATAGGAAACATTAGGTGACCGCCACCTAAATCCCTTACGGGGAAAAGGGGAGATTACTCTCCCCTCATGTCCATAATCGGAGTGCTATCTCCGCCCATATACTTGGGCAGAACACCGTCCCAACGGGAAGCATACTCATAATCAATTAGGGTATCCGTCATAACCTTTGCCATGGCTTCCTTGGCTTCTGCTTCCTTCTGGCCGCGATAGGCTACCGCATCGGCTTCCAACTGAGCAACTTCATAATTGCTCTGCGCCTGAATCTTGGCTACTTCGGCTGCGCTTTCTGCCTGAATGCGGGCACGTTCGGCCTGCTGGGAAGCACGCTCCGTTTCCATCTGCTGCTGGGTTTTGTCGCGGAGGGCTTCCTGTTCGGCTACCTGCTTGGCTTCAATTGCGTCAGTGTAGAGATCGGTAAAGTCAAAATCGTCAAGGAAAACCTGAATGGAGATACCATAGACAGAAGCGTAGGAACGCATAGCATTGTTGATTTCATTCTGAATGGCTACGCGCTGAGTGGTCATCAGTTCTGCCTTGGACAGGCCAAGCTGGGTCTTGATCGCGTTGTTTACCTGCGGCCTGATAAGAACATTGAAGTAGTTAGAACCAATCTCACGATAGATCGTGGGCGTGTTTTCTGCGGCCAAACTATACTTGACAGTATAGGTATATTTCACTTCCTGAAGATCAGCAGAAAACGCAAGATTGGTTTCCGTAAAGGTCTGTTCCTTATTAGAGACGGCAATCACATTCTGCCACGGAGCATGCCAATTTAGGCCGTTGGGGAGGGTGGTGTTTGCTACTGCGCCGAAAGTGGTAAGAATGCCCGTATAGCCCGTAGGAACGGAAGAAATACAGGAAATAATCACCAGAATAGCGCACAGAATTGCGCCCGCCGCAGACCAGGCGTGGTTTTCTGCGCAGAAGCCTACGATAATACCGGCGATAAGAGCAAGGATACCGAGGATGAAAATGATGAACATAGGATTGTTCTCCTTTCTTTATTACGTGGATAGTATAACACATGCTGGAGGATTTGTCAAGAAAAAATATTAGGTGGTTTCCACCTAACTAAGTTGGGGTGTATTACACCCCGAAGATTTTCATCATTCCTTGAACCTTTTTGATAAGGTCGTCCGCTTCATACCAACAATCATTGTCCTGATAGTAGTAATGGCGACCTGCCGCGTAGTCGTAGTCAACATGGTCATCAAAGGGGCTACTATAGCCCATGTCCTCAAACCATTCGTGCATAACCGCCGCCGCTTCCGCGGTATCGCAAGTCAGGTAGTAAACCTTATCGAGAGGTTGCGGGTCAGTGATGGAAATGGGCTGGAAATTATCATCCCACATATGGATATCGTGTTCATACTTCTTGAGCATAAGACCGCGCTCATAGTCAATGCATTCATCTTCATCTTTGAAAGTAGTGCCGTCATCGGCAATGTAGCATACGCACTCAATCATACAGATATCTCCCTTCAATTCAGATACTTGGCAGCAAGAGAAAGCACATATAACTTGGTTTGGCGTTCAGTATAAACATCAGTGTTTACACTAAAAATCCAGTCAACACCATATATAAGATCATCATCCGCAACAGCGGCCGCAAGACAAGTGGCCATAAGTAGTTCGGCATTGTGCGAGTTATAGAGATAGTTCTCACCATTGTAGGCAAAAGCGAAGCAGTTCGCTTCTTTTACCCATACCATGACAATCATATCTTCGATAAATTCGTTCTTGCCCGTGCTAATCCATTCATCAGTAAGATTGAACATTTCATTCGCGACATCTCTGGTATCGGCAAGGCCGCACAAGGGTAGACACAAGGTAGTAACAATCAGCAACACAGCAACGATTTTCTTCATAGTGGTTTCTTCCTTTCTGTTCCTTTCTCTTTTGGAACATCTGTAGTATAGCATAAGGCGAGGTAAATGTCAAGGAAAAGTATTAGGTGGCGCCCACCTAATCTGTAGGAGGCCGACATTAGTCGGCCACCAACCTTTCCAACCACTCTACAATATCGACCTTTGCGGGGTCAATAGCAGAACAATTATTGAATTTGCTAAATTGCGCACGCACTTCCGCGTTATCATCGATCAAAACATTTCTCTCATTGGGGGCACGATATCTGCTCTTGGGCGTGCCATACTTGACAAGATGAATTTCATCAGATGGAAAATCAAATTGGTCAAGCCACTCTCTTTTGGCTACGCGAGTATCGTGATCAAACACTTTGTGCGGCTCTTTGCTAAGCCAACTTACAACAGAAATTGAAATTCCTGCGGCCTGGGCTTTGCGAATTGCCGCCGCCAGTCGCTTCATGTCCCACATAGGCGCGGCCTCTCGATAGGGAGAAACATCATGGGAACGAATACATTCAAGCCAGTTGGGGAAGTCATAGAAACGATTCAGTGTGCCATCCATGTCTACAATAATTCGCATAAGGTCAACTCCTTCTCTTGATTACGCACTTATTATAGCATATCTGCTGGAGGAAGTCAAGTCCTGCGAATTAGGTGGCGCCCACCTAAGATAGAAGTGCCCAGTATAAAATGCTGGGCGTAATTATTATTCATGTATTTCTACTGTCCATCCGATAGGATAAACGGCCCTTCTTTGTTGCGGATAAATCACTATGGCGTTGTCGTGGGCTTTTATCGTAGCGCGGCTCCAGGCTTCTATTCTGGTGCTGTCATAGGCCGACACTTCGGTGTTGTCGTATGCTTCCGCCTTGACATTGTTATAGGCTTCCACCTTGGCATGGTCGCAGGCTGTCACCGTGACAATATTGCGGGCGTTTACCGTGGCATTGCCGTAGGCTTCCACCTTGGCACTTCCGCAGGCTTCCACCGCGACGTTGCCATAGGCTTTCACTGTAGTGTTGCCGGAGGCTTCTACCGTAGCTTTGCCGAAAGCGTAAATCTTAGCGCAATCGTGTACTCTCACCTTGGCATTGTCATTAGCTGTTATCATGGTATTGCCATAGGCGCTTATTATGGCATTGCCGAAAGCGTAAACCTCTCCGGCTCTGACGACGTGCTCGCCCTCCGTAAAAACGTGCTCCTTGCACCATGCTTCAACGGCTTCCTCCACGCGCTGCCGGTCGGCCTTTTCGTCCCACCACTCGGGCACTATGTCCTGATCCACCTTGAGCGTCCACCTGTCCAGTGGCTCTATCAGTGATTTTGTATTGTCCGGCGGTGTAAGTTCCACACGCACAAAGGTTTTGCTGGCGTGTAGATAATCATCTTTAATACCAAGTTCTTGTAACATAGACTGATGACTGTTGTAATCCGGGCAGAATACTCGATCTTTCAATACTAAGCATGACTTAAATTGACACATTTTTTCTAACTCCTTTCTCTCTTTGGACGCAAGTATAGTATATCATAAGCACTAAAATATGTCAAGAAGGAATAATAGGTGGCCTCCACCTAAGTCTGTGCTTTTGCCTTATTTGGCAAAAGCTGCTTCGTATGCGTTGCGCTGTAGATTTCGTGTATATTCTGCGACGGTGATTTCTTTGCACTCAAGTGGCAATCTTCCGTGCTTCACTCCCGGCATATTACGGCCTTTTTCCATAGCGGAAAGCGCGTTTTCGGCTTCAAAGAAGAATGTTATTGTGCTACTGCGTTTCGTGCCAACGTGCCCTCTTTGGCACAAAACGCGATAGTATTTCATTCTGTTTTCAAATTGTCCTTCTCGGAATACTTGAGCAATTCTTCTTTGATTTCCTGCCGTTTGGCCGCTTCCGCGGCCTTGCGGATTGCCACATCTTCGCGGCGGCGCGCCTTTTCCTCTGCCACGCGCTTTTTTTCGTCCGCGCGTTTCTTCGCCTTGAGTGCGTTTTCTTTCTGGATAATCTCATAGTTAGTCGCAGCTTCATAGCCGTCATAGCCCTTGCCGTCCTCGCGGCTTCCCGTAGGAATAGACAGCTTTACTTCCGCATAGTATTCTTCCCCGTTCATCACAAAGGGATACATAAAAGTGTTGCCGCTGGTCAGTCGCGCGTCATAATCCTGCGACTTATACAGGTTGAACAGTTTTTGGAACTCCTGCGCCCGCGCGGCGTTGCGGTCTGCGGTTTTCTTGGGGGTAGCCATGGTTTCAATCTCCTTTCTTCCTTAGGCACGTATGAATTATAACACACCCTGTCCGCGTTGTCAAGAAAAAGGTTTAGGTGGTCGCCACCTAAGATATCGAGAGGGCGTTATTCGCCCTCGATGAAAGTCGGCATCCAACTAATACCATTGACCTCAGAAGGATCGAGTTCCTTGGGCAGAGATTCACATAGAGCCGCGACCCGTTCCATGCTGCGCACTACAGTGTAGACTCCTACCACACTATCGTCATACCAAAGTAAAATTGCATATCCACGTTCACACATTAGAAAAACACCCTCCTGTCCCATTCCTGAATTTTTTCAATAGGCGCATAGACTTCCACGCGAACCACATTATCGCACAGAAGTGTGCTACTTTTGATATAGTAGCGGTCGAAGATGTATTGGCGGTCTTTCGAGATGGAATAAGTTTTGGCAACCATTGAACACACCTCTCTCTTTCAGATTACATATATATTATAACATAAGAGAACGAAAAAGTCAATGGGCAGATTCAACAAAATCTAGTGCTGGTTTTTGTGAGAAGTTCACAAAGGGCGATATAGGTAGGTGATTCGCGGCCGTCCGCACCAATGAAGGTGGGCTTGATTCGTGCGACCGCACCGTCCGAAAACACGATGTCTACATTTTCCTTTTGCGGACTGATACAACTGATGTAGTCTAAGTTGATACAGCTTTTGCGCCCGCGAACATCTTCTACCTGAATCCACATATTATACTTAGCCCTCCAATTCCAGCTCGTTCAGAAAATAGTCCAGTCCTTCTTCCAGCTCACCGCTAATGCCCTCGCTGTTTAGCCACTCCGTGAGCTCGCGAATGTATGCCTCTGCGGCCGCACGGGTCGCAAAGATATGCCTATCAGTCGTGTGCGTTTCTTCGTAAAGCCATACTTTCATTTCTCTACCCCCTTCACGTGAATAGTATACCAAAACCCAAAAGAATTGTCAAGTGGGTGTGTTAGGTGGTCGCCACCTATGAATGTTAGGTGGCTTCCACCTAATCCTAAAGGCCGGACATTAGTCCGGCAGGTTGGCAAGCATTTCAAGCAGTTCTGCTTTGTTGCCGCCAAGTTCAAGCGCGACAAGGATTTCCTTCTGCGCCTTCTCGCGCTTAGCCTCTACTTCGGCCTTTTCTTCGCGCCAAGCATCGCGAATGGGGCGAATATAGTCAACATAGGTATAGCCACCCTTGTCGCTGACGCGGTTGAAGGAAGTGATTTTCATACCAGTGATGTTAGCAGGGTAGACTACGCCCAGCTCACACAGCTTAGCGGTAAGAACATTACTCGCCGCCGCCATAGCTTCATCGACGCGGCATGCCAGCTCTTTCTGTTCCAGCTCGATAGCTTCAACAGGCTCGACGGGCAGAGGATACTTTTCATTGACCTTTTCTTCGACAAAATCGCGCACAATCTTAGTGACTTTCATAGTGTTTCCCTCTCTTTACTTTATTCGTTCCTTCCCTTGGAACGATTATAGTATAACACAAAGGTCGCACGAAGTCAAGGGAATTATTTAGGTGGCTTCCACCTAAGATGGAAGGCGACCTCTTAGAGGTCGCTCTGTCCATCACCATAAAAGAGAATATAGGCGAGCAGCTTACAGCAGTCAACATAGTAATCCGCATCTATGAACTGTAGGAGGTCTTCTTCGTCGCAGCCATCCGGAACACCGTTTACCAGCCAATAGTCGATTAGATCTTCATCGGCAACGTGTTCCTTGATATACTTGTCCATCCACATTAGGCGATGCGCATAAAGTTTCTTCAATCCGTCATTCATAATAACAACCCCTTTCTTGATTACGTTTGTATTATAGCACAAATGCGGTCGCATGTCAACCCACAAGATTAGGTGGCTCCCACCTAAAACCGCGCCGTGGGGTCAATCCCACGGGCAACCGTCGCATTCATGACAATCGGCAGGCGCGCCAGAGCAGCGCGGCTTGCGTTCAGCAGCGAACTCTACATCCAGCTCAGGCGCAAGATGCAGCTGGTCATCTTCCGGCTCATCCCAGTCGGCCATGTCGGTCATAACTTCGCCGGTCAGGTTGTTCGTAATGCGCAGGGAATCGGAGAAAGTCAGCAGGCCGGACAGCTCATACAGCTTTTCATTGATCTCGCCTACCAGCTCAGCGATGTTGTGGCGGCGTTCCCGTTCTTCGTTGACCGCCTTTTCCAGTTTATCGAAAAATCCTTCGCTCAGTTTGCGCACGATAGCGGTCATTTCCATTTCAATCATATTCTCAATTCCTTTCTGCTCCCTCTTGGAACATCTATATAATAACATAAAAGCAAGCACCTGTCAAGCAAGTTTCTTAGGTGGCTTCCACCTAATACTACTGGCCTATTAGCAATAGGCCAAGTTCTTGCGCTTCCAGCCGAAAACGCTGATTTGATTGTGCTTGCGGCCAATGGCAATAGCTTTCTTTTTGGTGTCTACACGGAACGAATGATCTACATAGTAGATACCATTTTCCAGCCATACACCACAATTGCCGTTCATTTTCTGAATCGCCGCGGCAGCTTCTTCAGCTGTTTTACATTCATAACCATAATCGGCAACCTGCCAGCCGGACTTATAGTTGATCGGCTGGTTGTCCTTGAGCGTCAAACCATCGTTGTTCTTGAGATTCTTTAGCAAATTGATCATAGTGTCAACCCCCTTCATTTGATGTGATAAGTATAGCACATATGCGGCCAGTTGTCAAGCAAAAATATTAGGTGGCTTCCACCTAAGGTTTTCTATTGACATAAACGCGAATAAGGTGTATACTATTCTCGTAATCAAGGGACAAAGTCCCGAATGAAAGAGGTTGACACTATGATCATTACGTTGAAAAACCATCCTTGCGCCCAGTGCTGTATTTCTGTTGATGAACGGGGCGTGCGCATGTTTTCCTATGATACGTTGGTTATCAAGATTGATCGCGCTGGCTGGCTGGATTGCATGGGATTGTATAGCAAAACCACGCGCCGCCAGATTAGTTGGTTCTTGCGCGAGTATGCGCCGATGATTAGTTATCAGATGGTGAAACAGTGCGTAAAGGATCGCATGGTAATCAATATCGAGACCGGCGAGGTATTGCCTATCTATTGCCCGTGGGATAACTAATCCCACGGATGATTCTTAGGTGGTTGCCACCTAATAATGTAGGAGGGTATTAGTCCTCCTTTTTGCGGTCTGCCAAAAGTTCTCCCCAATCTTCATAGCCAAGAATACAAGCAATATAATCTGGGTCAAACCAGAACAAATCGTTGATTTCTGTTTTGGTGGGCATTTCAGAAGTCCAATCAACATTTTCCAAATATTCTTCAATGCGATCAAGGTCTCTGGGCGTAAGGTGAGCAACAGTATCTTTCGCGCCCTCCCAGAAGTCAAAATCACGGAGAGATTCTTCTACTGCATACGTCATAGTTTACACGTCCTTTCTGCTCTCTTGGAACGATTATAGTATAGCATATTTGCTGGAGGATGTCAAGAAAAATTATTAGGTGGTTGCCACCTAACATCACGCGGGCGGCCGCGTTAGCAACCGCTGGGGTGCTGGAGGTATTCTACCCCCATTTCAATACATTCTTCTTCGCTCATAAGGAAACGTTCATCTTTTGGGCACTCATTGCGCCATGGGCAAGTTTGGCATTTCTTTTTGATAAAGTTAGATAGGACTTCGCGCAAGGTTTCTTCATTCACTTCAATCATGTTCTTCTTCCTTTCTTTGCAAGCATTTAATAGCAAGATTCGCGCAGTCCTTGTTTTGCATGTCCTCAATCTCCAATTCATTGCAATCATCCCACCAAGGACACCGCAAGCAATCCATATGCGACATGGCGAGAAGCAGAACGTCATACAGTGCTTTCTCATTCACTTCAATCATCTTCAACCCTCCACAATAAAGTATCCCAACTGTTCTCTAATAAACTTCTCATCTTCTACCCGTGCCACAATTCTAACCTGAAAATATGCTTTGGTATGAGCGTAATCCTCTACCTGCACAAAACAGGGAATACTTTCCTGCACAATGTTCAGTGCCAAATTGCAATCGCTACAATTCACACAACAAAAATGAAATTGCTTCATTTCAGGGGTACCGTCCTTTCCGGTTCTTTACGCTAATATTTTACCATACCAAAATGAAATTATCAACAGAATGAAATTAGGTGGCTTCCACCTAAACTGCTGGAGGGGCATTATCATGCCCTCTTTCCAATTCCTTGTTTATCCCAGAATGTGCCTTCAACTAAATCGAATGCATCATCTGCTGTAAGATAGCCGAGAACATCATCACCACGATGTTCCTGAATACCAAAGCCAAAACCTGCTTCAAGTAGTCCGTTCTCATGCCCCATAGAAGCAACATTTAGGATAAAATCGCCGTCAATTTCGCGGCCATTCTTATCACAAATACATTCGAGTTCCAAACCGGGAATCCAATCTACCTCATAGCAAGCAAAATCATAACCGGCCGCCCGCAGTTTCAATTTGAGTTCATCCATTTGAGTAGTGTTGAGAGAATGAGAAAACCCATCTCCGTCAATAAAGGTCGCCATAAGAATTTTTTCCTCCATTCATTGCTTTCATAAGTTGATGAGACAATGCGTTTTGTGCATCCGTAGACTTTACAAACGTCAAGCATGTTCCATTCTGTTCAAAAATGAAATACTCGCTTGTGTTGTCTCCCATAAGGATAATGCGGCCATTCGCCTGGAAGAAAGCCATACGCGAATGCACGATATAGTTTCGCAGACTTTCGGGGGAAAGTGCTTTGTCTGTGCGTTCGGCAAAACGTGAAGCGGCGTGAAATGAAATAGTCGCGATTGCGGCCAGTTCAATCAATTCGGAATGTAGAAGAAATTCCCCTTGGTGGAGGTTGGTTCTCATAATTGACAACTCCTTTCTGATTTGCAAGAATATTATAGCATTTCAAAATGAAATTGTCAACGGGGTGGTTTAGGTGGTTGCCATCTAAGAATGCTGGAGGGCGATTGCTCGCCCGTTGTAATTTCAAATCATTCTGTATAGCGGTCGGGGTGGTAATGTGCGCGCGTATCTTCAAATTCTTCTTCATAATCATCATACAAACCGGAAGCCAAATCTTCTACATCTTCATCGGTGAGAACCAGTTCAACCTGTCCAACATTCATAGGCAGGCCCATGCAAGAGAAATAGCGCGCCGCGACAACGGGGACGGTTTTCTGCCATTCGTCAATGCGATCGAGATCGGAAGAGCACACGTCTGAA
>ERZ1024469.10-NODE-10-length-20254-cov-9.113520_pt1 | contig 20254 bp, 27 predicted proteins | sample MGYA00520803_ERZ1024469 | MGnify/ENA primary metagenome ERZ1024469 (study PRJEB33242, sample SAMEA3444308) | Homo sapiens | biome: Host associated; feature: Gastrointestinal tract; material: Stool | place: Uganda | collected 2011-01-01 ... | reverse complement strand
CTGGATATGCCTTAATATCACCTGTTATGTTGAAAGTTTTTGGCAATGAACGAGGTAATACAGCCTTATCTCTTGCAGGAGTAAAAAAACAAAAACACTTGCAATCCGCAATCTATTGTGTTAGACTAAAAGCGAGGTAAAATCATGTCACAAATTCAGACCAAATACATAACGCCAGACGAGTTCAGGGACTATTTCGGAATCGATTTAGCTCTTGAACTTCCTGATGACACAAACCCCAGTAATAAAGCAATGGCGTTTCTGAAGCGAATCGAAGATAGAGTCGAAACAATAATAGACACGGAATGCTTCAGACAAGTTAATCGGGAATATCCGAATTTTTCCGATTACCAAAAAATGCACTATAAAAGAGCATTGTTGGAACAAGCTATGTATGTGTTTAACAACTCCGATATTTCGGTCGATAGCGGTTATGACCCCGAACACGGCGTCGTTGCCGATAGAGAAACGCTTCAAAAACTTTCTCTCGCACCGAATGCAAAACGGGAGCTTCAACTCTGCGGGCTTTGGTGTAAAAAAATACGAATTAGTGACTGGGCTGGTTCTGGACTTTGGTGGTGATATATGGCATCGGGAATTAACATTTATCATTCAAGACGGATAAATTATAACCGTTGCATATATTGGGTAAGAGATGAGGACGGTATCGGAGACGATGACGAACTCATTTACAAAAAGAAACCTGCTGGAATCTTTTACGCGACCGAAAGCAATGCGGAAACGAACAGCGCAAATATGCTCGCAGGTGTCTTTATGACCGAACAATACGATGTTTTGCTTGAGAGTTCGGATTGGCTCGATGGGTTGTGTAAAGACTGTATTGTAAAATATAACGGTGAACTTTGGCGCGTAAACGAAGTGCAGAAGAAGCCGTATAAGAAAGAGAGTCAATTCCGAACTAAGAAGACATATAAATGGTTCATAGGCTTAGTAAGGTAACAAGATGTATTTGTATTTCGACAAAAAAGGTGTCTTGCTCGAAATCGTAAATGACGAAGCGTTAAGACAATATAATCACCAGGTAAATACGATGTATGTTTACATCGAAAATGTGCCTACCACGGACCTCCCCCAAGGGCTGCTCAAGTTACAATATTGGTTTGAGCGTCCGAACGGTGAAACCACGGCTGTATACGACACATTGTCACATCCTGGTGATGTTGTTGTTACAGAGACTGTGCCTTTCGACATCAAGCGCGATGTGAGGAAGTTTAGATACGGGACCAGATACAAAATGTTCAAAATCGAGATGCCGAGTGGGCGCATTATCGGTCAAGACGAAAGCGGCAATCCTGTTTACGAATACAATATCTTTGAAGATGACGGACCTGTATCGCTCACTATAAAAGCGATTTTTGTCGAAGGTGCGAAGGAATTGACGCTTGGCAAGGTCGTATTCACAATTGAAAAAGAAGTCGTAATACCCACGGATTCAGTTTCGATTTCACAATATGAATATATCTTGCGAGCAATAGACGCGTTGACGTTCACTGTTGGAAAAGTGACGACAGAAACTCTCGACCCGACGTCGGAAGCGTCTGTAACGGTAACGCAAGACAAATCAAGTACGGAACTAAAAAATTATCCTGTCGATTTTGAGTTTGGGATTCCGAGAGGCGCGACTTTCACTCCTGCTGTCGCCGAAAACGGCGATATATCATGGACGAATGACGGTGGATTGGACAATCCGCAAACTGTAAACATAAAAGGTCCGATAGGCATAACGCCAGATATAAGCATAGACGCGACTGTAGACGCGAATGTCGGTGTTCCCGAAGTTAAAGTTACGAGATTGGGAACGGCAGAAGCTCCTTCGTTCAGATTGAGTTTTAAGAACTTAAGGGGAAAAGACGCGGAAATCCCCTCGTCGTTGACCGACCACTTGAAGGATTATTCGAATCCGCACAAAACGACTGCCGCACAAGTTAAGGCTGTGCCTTTGAGACTGGCTCCGTTTGGGGAGCTGAAAGAGCCGACATCAGTTCTTAGAAAGGCAGCTTCTGTGTATGTTGACGACGGCGAAAATAGCTATAAAATGTCATTAGAGGATATTAAGGCTATGGGTACAAAAATCGTTAGTGTAGATAACGTAGAAGACGCTGATTTTGATAAATTATCAATAGGCGACTATATATATTCAAAAAATTAAAAAAGGCAGGTATTATTAAGATATGGGACAAAGACTTACTACGGTTATTAAAGAAAAGATGTGGAAGGTTAAGAACTCTGCTGGCGATGTTGAACAAATGTTGCCAGAAACTTCTGCTGACCAAGTAAGCATTGCTGACGCCGCGGGGAAATACACGGCGACAGATGTTGAAGGTGCGCTATCGGAAATCGCGACAAGCATTTCAGACCTCGAATCAGGGCTTGCAAGCGCTGGCAAGGTCGATGATGTTCAAGACGTAAACGGCGCGTCTATTGTCACCAACAAGATTGCGAAACTGTCAAAAGCTGCAGTCGGACTCGGTAATGTTGACAATACGGCAGACGCAGAAAAGAACGTTAAACATGCGACCGAGGCTGGCAAGGCAACAAATGATAGTGCGGGGAACAAGATTACCGACACTTACGCAACAAAAAACGAGTTGAGTGAGGGCTTGGCTGGAAGAGCAACCACAAAGACGTATGAGAACTATCAAGCATTTGTCACGGCAATGGGGTTGTTGCCAAAGTCGGAGTTGAAAGTTGGCGATAACATCTATATCAAGACACTCGATGTGCCTGATATGTGGGTTACGGCTGTTAACGAGACAAGCACCGCATATACTTATACAAACGACCAAGCAATTATAAATGCGCTCGATACCACGAGTGGTCTTACTGTTGGTTATTTCTCGTTTTCTAAACTTGAAACGGAAAAGGTTAACTTGTCGGCTTATCAAACCAAAACTGACAACACTCTTGAAACCACTTCAAAGACGGTCGTTGGCGCAATCAATGAAGTAAAAGAAACTGCCGATGGCGCGAACTCAAAAGCGAGCGCAAACGCAACAGAGATTTCAAATATCAAAGATGGCACAACAGTGGTTAAAAATGCAGACCATGCAAATGCAGCCGACAATGCCGCGAATGTTACCACGAACATAAACGGTCATGCAATTACAGACATCTTTGAAAAAGATGGTACCACGGCGAAAAAGGCGTCTAAAACCGCTCACGCGCTTACTGTAAGCGGCAACAACGGAACAGCGGCAACAACTACAACGTTTGATGGCTCGGCTGCGGCGACGCTTGCACTAAACACAACAGATTTTACAGCTTCTGGTGGAGCATCAAACACAATTGCACTCAAAAACACAGGTATTGCTGCAGGAGAATATACAGCTATACAGGTTGACGAAAAAGGACGCGCAACTGCTGGCGGAAAGGCATTTGCTTTTATTGAAGCGGGCGCAGCTATACCTGATGACGTTATGATTGGCGGAATCATTTTTGAGGCAAAAGCATAATATATATAGTTGAGGAGAGTCAAAATGGCTGACACAACTAAAACTTATGAAAACATTTTTATAAAGAAAAACGCAGCAGGGGACAGAGAGTATATCAAAGTCCCTTATGCGATTTTAGCTGACCCGCCGACGATACCAGACGTTAGCGGGTTTATGCCAAAATCAGGCGGCACCTTTACAGGCGAGGTCACGTTTAACAAGAAAATCAACCTTGGTCAAGGTGACGCTAATTGTTTATATCTTGGTTCTGATGGAAGATTGAACGGTCCAGAAAATAGGACACTGTTCGGGCTTGTGAGTGGTTCGGCAACTTTCGGTCATCAAGCATATTCTCTACGATTTAGAGGTAGTGCAACACGCCCACAATATACTACAGATGGCTCAAACTATAAAGATTTGGCTTTGAAGTCGGATATTCCCGATGTGAGCGGCAAGCAAGACAAACTCACAGCAGGCTCAAATATCACGATTTCTGGCAATACAATTTCGGCGACAGTGCCGACAAAAACAAGTCAACTCACAAACGATAGCAATTTTGTGAAGTCAAATTCGGGTGCTTTTACAGGCAATTTAACGGCGGACAATTTTAACTCTCGTTTCTCGTTGCAAAGCGTTCCGTACGGTACTGCGGTTGGAGAAAATGCAGACTTGAACACAGTAACATATTTGTCGGTTGGCAATTATTATTGTGGTGCTGACGCGATTGTATCTACAATGACAAACGTTCCTGTAAAACGAGCGTTTATGATGACCGTGTATTCACCTCTAACTCCAACCGTTGATAATGAAACGACAGGGAAATGGGTATACCGTGTGCGTAAATTTATGACTTATTTAGGCGAAGAGTATATCCAAAGTGTATATAGCGGGAATACGGCTGGCACTTTTACATATGGTGCTTGGCAACAAATTGCACATAAGTCCGATATACCGACAATGACATTTGATGGAACAACATTAACGATAAACATATAAGGAGCTAGCAATGTTATGCCTTTAAGAGTAAATGGAGTTAGACCTGATGATGTGGCTATTAAATCTAAAGAATATCTTATTACGCAATATCCTAAAATAGTCAAGTGTGGAGATAAGGTTGTTTGGACTCGTCGTTATAATTTTACATATTCTTTAACAAAGGGCGAAACAGGTGTAAACCTCCCCGTTGTGAAAGCAAAACGCTTATCAACAATAGACCCAGATGTGACAACTGGTGCTTTGGAGAATGGTGATAAAATTTATTATGGCGATGTTGTAGAAATACAGGTTTCACCTATAAACACTTCCGAGTGTATTGACACATATACAATAAATGATGGGGTAAATAATAGGAGCAACGCTGTTATAACAAAAACCGTTACTACAAATATAAATGTAAAAGCAACTTCTGTATACTATAAAAGCCCTAAACTTACTTGTGTGGTAGAAACGGTAGACACAAATAAAAACAACTACACCGTCACAATCACAAACCCAAATAATGTTGACGGAGCGGTTGAGTATTTTATATATGGTAGCGGTGAATATTTGCTTAAACAAAGTAGAGCCAATTTGAGCGCAAAAGAAATGCTTACTATAACTGGTAGCAATACTTGGTATAAAAGTGGTATGTATATAGAAGCTACATTCCAAGATAACGACAAATATTATTCCGCAGAACTTAGCAGTTTGAGCGTTAATAACTACGAAAGCTCAACAGGTGAAACCACAACTACATAAAGGCGGGCAAAATGAAAACAATTAAACTTGAAGAAAATGGCGACTTTATTCTATATAAGGAAATCCACCCCATAAAATCATACGGCACTACATACGGGTATTGGAAGAACACAAAGACTGGCGAGAATTGTGGGAAAATAGTATACGTATACGAGGGCGACGACGATTGCTACGAACTTGTTGCTGACAAAGATGAGGGAGAACAAGATGGACAATGAATTTGCTACCGCGTTTCAAAATTCGGCGTTCTATCATATATTGTTTGATAACCAAGATGTTGTTATGATTTATGTTGCGGGCTCTCGAATTTGCAATGTGATAGATGAGCGTAGTGACTATGACCTTATTGTGCTAACAAACAATGAAGACGACGACAACCCAAACATATTCTTAATGTGGAAAGGTAGGAAGATACATTGGTATTGGAGAAACATTGACACATTTATAGAAAACGGGAACACTTATCCTGCTCGTTACTACGGTAATCTACTTTTCGGTTACATACACGATGACTGCATTATCTATAAGAACGAGAAGTACGCCGACAAGATAAACGACTTACTTAACAACAAACGAGATATTGCAATAAATGGCGCGAAACTGTTTTACAACGCAATGAAACCGCTTGTGGAACGCATATGCGAAAAATCGCGTATTGACGAGTTTGACTATACGAAGTATCTCGGTCACCTGTGCGTAACATCATATTATGTCCTCAATGAGCCTATAGATTGCGATGTAGTTCTACCAGCAAAGCGTATTCGTTGGCAACCAGTTGATGAAGATACAAAGGGGAAGATAATTGAACGCTTGCGCTTGTTAAAAGACTTTATAGAAACAAAATCACAACAAATCCAAGTGCCATAAAAACTTTTTTCAAACAAAATTGGCATAAAGTATTGACATTCTCGGATAAAGGGTATATTATGCGAGTTGAGTAGGTAGAAGTATGATTGAGATGATAAATTTTGACGAACCTGAAAAAGAGCAGAAGCAAGAAAAGGCGATACAATCGGTAGCCCAAACTTCCGACAAGTCGATTGCCGATGTTTCTTTGAAAGATGTCAAATTCAGACTCGATTCCAACCAAACCTACGAGCAGCAAGCGAAAGATGTTGTGAACGCAATGGCAACTGCAAAGGCAGTGGAGGATGAAGCCACTGTCCAAGCACTTGCGAAAGGCAAACAAGACGAACTCATCGGCGAGCAACAATCGAAAGTCAAAAAAACACAAAAGGACTTCATTGACGCTCAAACCGAGGTGCAAAAGGCTGAATACGACAGCAACAAAGCACTGTTCGACACGTTCAACATCATTTCTCACTTGCCGAAGTGGTTGCAGATGATAGTCGTGCCGCTCTTGACACCATTCTATCTCATCGGCGTACTCGTAATCAAAGTGCCGTGTGGATTCGTAAGGATGTTGATTGACGGAATCGACGGAATCATATGCAGATATGAAAAGGCTGACGAACGCACACGTCCGAGAATCAAGGTCACTGTCTGGATTATACTCGGAATCGCAATCGCAACCGCAATCACGCTCGGAATATTGGGCGGGTTGAAAATCATATAAGAATATCATTAGGAGATTAAGATATATGGAAAACGTAAACAGCGTAGAAATTGTCGACTATGACGAACGTATGCGAATCAAACTTGCGCAATGCGACGCGTTCTTTAACGGCAAAGATGCCGCTATTGAAAGAGTCGAGCAAGCGCGAATCGAACTCGAAAATGCAGAAAGCGCACTTGCGGAGTATGATAATGTCGAATATGTCGAAAAGCTTACGGCATATCGTGAGTATTTGAGACACAAGCTCGGTGTCGTTGAACCCGAAGTCGTAGCGGAGGTGCAAGATGAACCTGTTGCCGAACAAGAGTCCGCACCCGTTATCGAGTCCGTGTCACCGCTCTTCTAATCAACGACAAGGCAAAGGGAATTCTTGTTCTTGGATAAAAGCGTTTTGTAAGGGATTCGGATTACTTCTTACTTACGAAATTATAGAAGAACTTATTGAAGAAGCAATAGCCTACACAATAACAACCATTATTGCGAAAGCGGTATCATTTTTATTGGTGGTAGTGCTGACGCAAACAGTCAAAGTGACGGCAAAGGGATTAGCAAAAGGAATCACAATAGCACTTAAACCTGCAGTTAAAGAACTTACCTATAGAGAAGGTAACGACAAAATAACTAAAATAATGAGGTTTATAAATATGTGTAAGGAAAAAATCAAGGAAAACAAATTCTTGAACTTTTTGAAGAGAAACCCGAAATCGATTTTGGGTATTATCTCTGGTTTCATTGCTTCTCTTGCAACTGGCGCAGGCACCACATGCGGTCTTATCGTCGGAAAAGTCGAACTTCCGCTTTGGGCGAACATTTGCTTCGGTGTTCTTGTGTGGGTTGTGTTGTTTATTTTCAATGTAATCGGCGTCAAGAATGCAGGCTTTGAAGGTGTCGCGAAATATCAAGTAAGAAAGCTCGCCGAGAAGCTTGGTTTTGGCAAAGCAGCAGAAGAACTTGAGAAAGTCGAACAAGCAATCGAAGCCGAGGACAAAGAAAAAGCAGAACAAGAAAAACTGGCTCTCGAACAGGCAAAAGCGAAATATCAAGAAGCTTGGAGAATTGACCTCACAAGTAAAAAAATCGATATACACGTTTCTCTTGAAGATTATATCGCTCAAAAACAAGCCGAAGAAAAGGAAGCGGCAGAGAAAGCGAAACAAGAGAAAATCGATGCTGAAGCTGAACAAGAAAAGCTCGCAATTGAAAATGCGTTTTTGGCGGCAGTTTCAAACGGATATGCAGGCTCGTTTGATACTTGGAAAGCAGAGCAAGAAGCAGCAACTAAATAAGATACCAAACCTATCTCCCCTAATGATGAAATCTTGAAGATGGATTTGTTAGGGGATTTTCATAACTAAGAGGGAAAATGAACAAAAAAGTTTTGCACACAATGATAATACTTTGCTGGGTTTTTTTAGGGATATATGCCTTATTGAAACTCATTCCGCAGATGGCAAGCAAGTTCGTTATTGTAGTCAACAACGAACGCATAGTCGAAGCAGGCAAGTTTATTGACGAACGCGTTTGGTTGCAACAAATCATATATGGGCTGACAACATTGCTTACATATCATTTCTATTTATGTGCTTGTTGTCATAAATGGTTCTTGTCTTGGAAACAATATATTGTTCTTGCAGTTGTAATTGCTGCCACGAATACATTGAAATATTATGTTCCTGGAATCACTGTTCAGGTAAATGTGTTGATAATGGTAATTTATCCGTTCTTATTAAAAAGCGATTATAGAACATTTATAATTATATTCATAACACATTCTGTCGGGCAGTTATTGATTAGTTTTATTCGAGGAGCAGAAATGTCGCTTGCAGATTGCAATACATTGACATGCCTTATATGCTGTTTAGATATGTATGTATGGCTATTGCTATACTACTTATATTCAAATTTATATAAAGGAGAAAAATTTATGGGTAACGTTGCGCCCCCGTTTTGGGACAAAATGAAAAAAGAAATCAACGCAGAAATTGCGTATCTCGACAAAAAGATTGCCGAGTGCAAAGACACAGAACAACGCAAAAAATATGAGGCTAAAAGGGCTGAATATGAAGAAATGCGCATTAAAAATTCAAGCAAGAAGTAAAATCGTAGTGAAGCACGCCCTGCATTGGCTGTCAGTGCAGGGCAAACTTTACCTGCGAGCGATGCCGCAATTTGTGATTGTGGCGGTTTTGCTGTTCCCTGTTGCTTATTTTACAGGGAAATACATCGAAGCCTGCTTCCAAATAATCGCCTTATTTTCACTTCGGTATAAATTCCCTAAAACATATCATTCAGAAACGACCATGAGATGTACGTTTTTGACTTTAAGCATAGGCTATCTTGCAATTCCGAGAGTATTGCCGACAAATGTTGCATTGTTTAGCGCGGTATTTGTCAGCTTTGTTATCGCATTTCTCTCGTGGTTAGCACAAGAATTTATCGACCGAAAGGAGCGTATAACCGAACTTGAAGCCGCGCCCGTTCCCGAACCATTATCGTTCATGACTTGTTCGCGAGAAGAATTTGATATATTGTGTATAAATAATGGAATCAAGCCGAATCGTATAGAATACGTATGGGATTTGCTTCGAGGGAAAATATCGACATCTGAAATGATGGACAAATATTGCGTAGCTGAAAAGACTATTAGCCAAGACCGTTGGAGATACAAGAAAAAATTTTCTAACCCCATTGACAGTGAAGAATTAAAATGATATTATACAGGTGTCGAAAGCGCAATACGAGGACTTCATTTTTATCCTCCCACAACACCTCGTTCGGCTGAAAAAAAATTGCGCATATTAACGGCAACTCGTGTCTTGTAGTGCGAATTGTAGGGGCAGTGCCTACGTTGCCGACCACTAAGGGGCATAGAAAAGTTTCGACCGTACTTAAACCCGAAGCGGACTGTGCGGTACCTCGGGGCAGCACCGAGATGTTCCACCAATCCCGACAGAATGAAGGGCATTCGTAGAGGTTCGACTCCTCCTGTTGGGCAGAGCGTATTGATGTTTGCGCTCTGTAAATAACATCATCGCACATTGTCCGTTTCGGCGAATAACTGTGGTAACGGAACGAAGCGCGAGGGGCGACGATAGTCCTGCAGCATCGCGCATAGAAAGGTGACACGCTATTCCTTTCAAATGCAGATATGGCGCAATCGGCAGCGCAACTGATTTGTAATCAGTCGGTTGTCCGTTCAACTCGGACTATCTGCTCCAATAGCCTTCTGTGTCGGCTATTTAATAAACACACAGCACTTCGCAACCCTCTAAATGTTTGAGTTAGGTGAAGTGAAACGAACCGCGAGGCACGCTATATGCCAGTGCCTTCAAGATAAACCTGACACGATATGTGCCTGGTTTTTCTTTTTTATAGACATTTTATAGAACATTTTATCTGTTTTGTAGATTTGCCGTAGGTGTACATTCGGCATTTTTTCTTTTATGCTCAAATTGAAAAAACGATAAGGCGGTGCGCTTTATGGATATTTTTGAAGAATTAGGTTTAATCCAAGTTGAGCCGAGTTCAATATATATCGTGCTCGATGACGACGAACATATATTTCTAATTTTGGAGGAAAATGAAAATGGTTAATTATCCTAACTATTTTGCAGGCAACACAATGCCGACAGCGACTCAGCCGTATGGTTATCCGTTTAACATTGCGCAACAGCCTTCGGTACAGCCACAAGCCGTTAACACGAACAAAACCTATGTAAGCGGTATTGAAGATGTGAGGCTTCGACCGCTTCCACCCAACAGTGAATTCATATTCTTGGACAATGAAAAATCTATTTTATATCAAAAGAAGGTTGATTCGAATGGGCAGTTTGAAGTCAAGGCTTACGAGATAACCGAATACAACACCGATACGGCGCCGATAGCACAACCGCAAGTGGATTTGTCGGGATATGTGCCAAGAACCGAATTTGAGGCTCTACAGCGCGAAATTAAGGCTTTGAGCGACAAAATATCAAATATAAGGAGCGCAGCACAAAATGGAACAGCATCAACAACTGGAAATGGAACAGCAACAGCAACAGCCCAAGCAAAGCAGCCCGCAACAAACAGCATATAAGCGAGTCGTTGCCGAAAACAAACGCTTGAAAGAACGTGTTGAAGAACTCGAACGCGAACTCGAAATACTCAAAACTTTTGTCGGGATAGGAGATAAAAAATGAACATTCTCGGAAACGGTGGCGGTGGCGGCGGATTGCCCCCACAATTAATGCAAAGTATACAACAAGTAAAAGGGATTATGGGTATGGCAAGAGGCAACCCGATGTCTATGTTGCAAAATGACCCAAGATTCGCTCAAGTTATGCAAATGTGCAAAGGGCAGAATCCACAATCGGTCTTGGAAAACATGTGCAGACAGCAAGGTATCAATCCGCAAGATTTGATAAACGCACTGAAACAATGATACAACTCGGCAATGACGTCTAAGCCTTGTGTATAAATAAAAATAAAAAGGAGAAACAAAAATGGAAGGTAGTGGTATTCAACCTGTCATGAGCATGAACCCTGGCTACGGCTATAGTGACGGATTCGGCGATTCGGGGATTTGGTTGTTCGCAATTTTGGCTCTTATGTGGGGCGGTGGCGGCTTCTTCGGTCGCGGCGCAGACGGCAGATGTGCAACAGTCGAAGATTTGAACAACAGCGCAAACTTCACCAGACTCGAAAGCCAAGTTATGAACAACGGCAACGTGGTCGAACGCAAGACGGACGCGATTCAAAACGGACTTTGCAATCTCGGTTATGAGATGGCACAACAATTCGGTTCGACCTATTCTCGTATCGACCAATCCACCGCGCTCATCAACGCAAACGTCACGGCGCAAACTCAGAAGATTCTCGATAAGCTCTCTGAGGACAAGATTTGCGCACTGCAAGGGAAAATCAGTCAGCTCGAATTGCAACAAGCATTGTCTGGCGTAGTTCGCTATCCACAAGCGATTACATACAACGCGGGTGCATCCCCGTTCTGTAGCGGTTGCGGTTGCGGTTGCGGATACGGTTACGGCACAATCTGATTTGGGTCTAAAACTGAATTAAGGCTCTGTTAGCCGATTGTATGAGAGGGGCAGGGCAAAACCTGCCTCTCTTTCAAAAAAATAAAAAAAAGGAGATTCAAATATGTCTTGTAATTCATTGATTGATGTTGCAACAACGACTTCGACATCGGTATTGGCGAACGCAGCGATTCCGTTCAATACGATTGTGCGCAGACGCGGCAGAGAGATAGGTCAATCGGGCACAGCCGTCGCTATTAGCGATTGCGGTTCTAACTTCTATCTCGTGAACGTGACGGTCACGTTTACGGCACCTGTGGCGGGTACGGTTACGGTTGAGCTTCAGCAAAACGGGGCAGCAGTCGTAGGTGGTACGGCAAGCACAACAATTACTACGGCGACAACAGAAGTTCGTAGTTTATCGTTTTCGGCGATTGTCAGAACATACAACAGTCAGAACATTATCGACACACTTACGCTCTTGAACAGCGGTGTTGCGATTACGGTCTCGAACGCAGATATGACCGTTGTAAAGCTCTAAGTTTATAGGTGGTTGTCAGTATGGATAACTGGAATTTAGATTTTTTAGATGTCTTAACTGTGCTTTCGTTCATAATCGGGTTAGAAAACTTGAATTTGAACCAACAGCAAGTAGACGGCATCATGGATGAACTCCGCAAGAATCAGAATGCTATGCTGGCAACTATCATAAAACAAAACGAGGAGATAATCAGGCTCCTAAAGGGACAAGAAAAATGATGCTGAAAAGTGATATCAGGCATATAATCGAACACGGTAAGCCTGAAGATATGTACAAGCTCGAAGAATTGTTCAACGACGTAGTTGAAGATTTGCGCGAGAGCGATGAGGATGAGTATTGCGAAATCGTTTACAAAGTTCACAAAATCGCTTACGGCGGGCATCTCGGCGAAGACCTTGCAAAGAAGTGGGTCGATTCCATGGAAAACAAAGACGGCACACACGGCGCTCACTGGTCGTGGGATGAAGTCGAAAAGGTCCGCAAGCAATACGCACCCGAAACGGACGCGAGCGATTTCTATGCCGCAATTTCGATGATGTATTCGGATTACTACAATTCACGTTTCGATACTGCAACATATGCACAGTTGGCAAAAGATTGGCTCGACGACAAAGATGTCGGCAGTTGTAAAACGCTCAAATACTATATGCGAATCGTCAAATAAGGGGATTGACTTCTTGTTGTGTTTGAGTTAAAATAGAATCGTGGTATTTGGGATAAAATATACTACGTCTTTTGTTACGGATAGCGAGTTATCTAATCTTGCCGTGAACCCGTAACAAGCCGCTCTCGGATTCGAGGGCGGTTTTTTGTTTTCTTATTGACTTTAATTATTGTTTGTTTTATACTTAAAGTTAGAAAAAAACTGAGGTGCAATACCATGTATTTATATTTTGATTATAAAGGCACATTGCTCGAAACCGTGAACGACCAGGCACTTAGGCAATATAACAAAGGTGTGAACACGGTAAACATTTATATCGAGAGTGAACCCGATTCCGTAACTGGTATCGTTCCCGACGACGGAAAGATTCCGAGTTATATTACTGGCATACAATATTGGTTCCAACTTGCAAACGGCGACAAACTCAATAACTTAGTATATGAAGCTTCGAATAAAATCAAAAAAACGATTCCTTTTGATAGGAACCGTGATTTGAGGCATTTCAAATACGGGAAAAGTTATGAGTTTTTCTCATTCCAGGTTCCGAGTGGCGATTATAAAAAAGACCAAAACAATAACGTAATTGATTTTGTATGTGAAGGCGATGTTTTTAAGAGTAGCGGGCTTGTTTTAATGACAGTTCAGGCTCTTACTATGAGAACAAACGATGACGGAACAGAAAAAAGAGGCACGCTTTCTCTCGAACGTGTCGCATTTTCAGTTGAGGACGCAGTTGTTCTTCCTGACGATATAGTAAGAAGTTCTGAGTTTAACTGGCTTTTGCAACAGTATGCGTTCGGAGATTATCTACGCGCGCAGCTTGTTTATATGAAAGTTGACAAGATTACAGATTCTCACGCGTTTACTATCGATGGCGACAAATATAGTGTCGACCTCGATACAAGTTTGTTTAACCGTCAACCGCCGAAAATCGGAGATGCGTTTTTGTATATTTATGAAGACAATTCGGCTAAAAAAGCCAACATCACAATGGCTCTTGTTCAAGAGGTTACAGGTGATGTGACTACATGTTCGTTTTCTATATCGGATACAATTTCAATAAAAGGAGAAAAAGGCGAAGCTGGCGAAGCAGCTCTTGTTTATTATAGGATGCTCGATTTTGAAATCGTCAAAGGCACTTCGTATCAAATCGAATACGATTTCAATAGACCGCCTAAAAAAGGCGATACCTTTATTGCATATTCGAGTAAAAGTCAATGCGCGCTTTTCAGAGTTAGCGTTTTTGAGGGTGGTTCGACAACGGCAACGGCAATCGAAGTTATCGACGTAAAAGGCGAAGCTGGTGCAGACGGAAAAGATGGGCTTAGCACGTTGATATATACTATTCCTATATACGCAACCGCTTCTTTTGGTAAGGATAGCGTGTTTAGTGGATTGGTAGGTTCTAATTTTAATAGAATCCCTGTCAATGACGAAATCGCAACGGTTGCAATTCAATATAATAAAAGAAGCTATTTAACAACGGGTAAAGTGAAGTCGTACTCGAATCCAGAATTTCCTAATTCAAAACTGTATGCGGTAACACTGTTGAGTACGGGCTTGGAGACAACAGGCGCAACAGGCGCAACAGGCGCAACGGGCGCCGCAATAGTAAGCACTACGAGTGTAGGTCAAGACTCAGAGGGCGGCAATATTTATGAACAAGTTTTCGATAACGGTTCTACCGCGCGTTTTACTGCGCCTATGGGTAGGCGTGGTAGCGACGGAAAAGACGGAACTAATGGTGTAAACGGTGTAACATATACGCCTTCTGTTGCCGATGACGGTACGTTATCTTGGACGAATGACGGAGGCAAAACGAACCCAAAATCGGTAAACATTATGGGGAAGCAAGGTCAAAAGGGCGATACGGGAGCAAAAATTGTTAGTACCGTTCTTACGGGACAAGATACAAGCGGTGGAAATATTTATAAACAAACATTTGACGACGGCTCAACAGCTTTCTTTACTGCGCCTAAGGGAACAAAAGGCGATAAAGGTGATGATGGCAAAACTGGCGGCGTGGGTGCAAAAGCGCTAGAATTCGACGGCGTTTTCGTGCTTAGTTCGGATATAAAGAATTACACGTCGGAAGGTAGTTTGTCGCTTCTTGTCAGCACATATGAAAGTAATTTCAATCGCACACCAACTCTCGACGACTCATTCTTGGCATTGGCAAGATATACTTATTCACAAAACACCGTCTATGTTGTAACCGCGACGATAACAGGTTCCCAAGCGGATAGCATAAAAATCGTAAAATATTGCGATATTTCTGGTCGTGTTGGTGCAACGGGTGCAACAGGCGTCGGCATCTCAACTGCGACCGTGACCGCAACCGCGACCGACGACGAATACACAACAACAACGGTTACGTTGACGAAGACGGATTCGACGGCGGATACGGTTAAAATCAAAGCCAAGAACGGAGTGAACCCAAACACGGTATCGTATATCGGTACGGCGCTTGTTAGCGATTGGAGCGATTCTACGGCGTATTCGGCATACGGTTACAAATATAGTGCGCTCTTGCCGTTTACAGGCGGTGCGTACGCTACGGATACATACGTACCCGATGTCGTTCCGTCGGTGATTGCGGATATAGTTAGTGGCAATTTCGCGCCGTTTGCGAACTCGACTACGGCTGGCGTTGAAGTGTATGCGAAGACGAAACCGACTGCGACTACGAACTTTAACGTATCGCTTTCGCACGTGCAATAATAGGAGGACGAAAATATGTTAGGTAAAGTATTGTCCGTGGTAATGGGTTCGGCAAATAACCCGTGGAAGCCTACGACGCAAGAAGAATATAACGCAATGGTTGCCGATAAAGACAAAATCGGCAACTATGTCGAATATGCGGGTAAGACGTATCGTATTGAACCCGAATACTTTTCGGGTTCGTTCGCAGTAGGTGATACATATAGAACCGTCTATTTCGACACAACGAAAACACCGTATTCTTATGTGGGAGCCTCCGACGAAACTACTGTTTTTGTTGAGGGGATAAATAAAACCCTCGGCATAAAATATCTAATGGCAGATGATAATAGGTGTTCAGAAGATTTTTTTACTATAAAACTAAAAAGAGGATTGGTTTACGCTTATTACACTGACGGTACAGGACGGGCTATTATCAGCGTTGATAAAAACGGGTATTCCGCCGTCTACGATGACGGACTCATTGTCTATTCAAACAAATGGCACACGGAGAATATGGGCGAAGGCGGTTCTGTTTCTTTTGAGGAAGATTTCACGCCCACAACGGTACTCGGTAGCCTCTATACTTGGAATGGCTATATAGCCTATCCTAAGTTCGTTCCTCAATACGCACGCAGATACTATCCATTGTCGGCACTTTCTACGCCTGCGAGTGCGAGCGACATCAAGAAAGGCAAACAAGCATACGACGAAACGGGTTCTAGGATTACGGGTACGCACGAAGAGCCTCAAAACCCGTGGGCGCCCGCGACCGAAGCCGAATACAAGAAATTGCTTGTACCGAGCAATGTCGGCAACTTCTTCGATTACGATAACAAGATAACACGATTGAAAACCTTGTCGGTTTCGGACTCGCTTGTGCTCGGTGATTCTATCACTGGTCTTTATTTTGATACCACTAAAACACCGACAGTGCCCGACTTCTCTTCGGACTATGAGCAGGGGAACGAGATGAGATTGAAATATCTCTTCAAGACCTCGACTATGAGTGAGAGTCCCGTCCCATATTGTGGTTTGTTTTGGTATTATGCTGAAGACGCGGGCAAAACGTTTATTGCGTTGGCATATGCGGCTTCAAACGGCAGTATTAAATATGTCTATGGTGCGCCCGAAGCCGACTCGGGAATGACATGGCTACTTAGTATGAACGAAGGCGGCGACCCGACGGGCTTCACGCTTTCGACCGCGGAAACAATAACGTCTTTGAATTCGGATACGAACTGGAATGGTGTGTATGTGTTCAAAAACAAAGTCGTTGACGTTGCCGAATACGCAGAAGTTGGCGGAGAAACAACTGGCGCTTATACGGTTAAGGTTATCGATTATGACGGAACAGTTTTGCTTGAGGAAAAGGGCAATGCTGGTGACGTAATTGAATTGCCAACTGCGCCCACTCATGATAGGCTCGTGTTCCAAGAATGGAGCGCGAGTGCTGCCGTTTCCGATAATAAAGTCACTATCACTGACAACGATATTATGGTCGGTGCGATTTATACTACAACAAGTGGGAAAAACGAATTTGACATAACGCTTACAAAGGTCACTGGCTTGTCAGTTACTCTCAATATGGACGGTACAAAGGATTGGGGCGACGGTACATCGGACACGGAAACGACGCATACCTATACTTCATACGGAGATTATACGATTTTGTGCGATGGTACGGCTATGAGTACATCCAATATTAGTGGGTTGTTTGGACAATCAAGTAGTAGCTATAATTATTATTGCACGACTGCAAGATTGACGAGCGTTACAAGCATAGGGGAATATGCGTTCCGTGGTTGCTCTTCCTTAACGGGCATAACCATTCCTAACAGCGTGACGAGCATAGGGGAATATGCGTTCCGTGAATGCAACGCCTTAACGAGTATAACGATTTCTAACAACGTGACGAGCATAGGCTCATCTGCGTTCAGTGGTTGCAACGCCTTAACGAGTGCAACGATTCCCAACGGTGTTAGAAGCATAGGGGAATATGCGTTCAATGATTGCTCTTCCTTAACGGGCATAACCATTCCTAACAGCGTGACGAGCATAGGGGGCTATGCGTTCAGCTATTGTGGAACTTTAACAAGTATAACGATTCCCAACGGTGTTACAAGCATAGGGGAATATGCGTTCCGTAGTTGCTCTTCCTTAACGGGCATAACCATTCCTAACAGCGTGACGAGCATAGGGGGTTCTGTGTGCCGTGGATGCAACGCCTTAACGAGTATAACGATTCCCAACAACGTTACAAGCATAAGGGGATATGCGTTTAGTGGTTGCAACGCCTTAACGAGTGCAACGATTCCCAACGGTGTTAGAAGCATAGGGGAATATGCGTTCAATGATTGCTCTTCCTTAACGGGCATAACCATTCCTAACAGCGTGACGAGCATAGGCTCATCTGCGTTCCGTAGTTGCAGGGGGTTGACGAGCGTAACCTTCCCTAATAGTGTGACAAAAATAGAGAGCTATGCGTTTGGAGACTGCTCCTCCTTAACGAGATATGGTTTTACACAACACACCAGTGTCCCAACATTAAACACAGGCGCATTTAGCAATATGAATGCAATTTGCAAAATAATCGTCCCTGATAGTCTTTACAACAAGTGGATAGCGGCATCGAATTGGTCGACGTATGCGGATTACATCTACAAGGCAAGCGAGGTGCAAAATTAAAACAAATTCAAAAAAATTCAAATTTATTACGTTAACCCCATTGACAGCAGTCGGTGGGGTTTGGTATTATATAGGCACAGAAAACGAAAGGAGAACAAAAATGAAAACGACAATTGAATGGTTCAAACCCGAAGAGAAAAAGCCCAGAAACGGAGAAGCCCTCTGTCTTTGCGATACAGGTTATATTACTACGTTGAATGTCTATGACGGGCATTTTAACTGCTCGTGCGGTGATAATTTCGAAAACGAAATCAAAGTCGTCATGTGGGCGTATGCTCCGAAAAGACTCGAAGACGTCGCAAACGTGAGATGGATGGCGAAATATGATAAAAACTGAACAACTTTCACTTGTCGAAATGCCGCCGAAAGACAACACCGCCAAGAACGCAAAACTGCGGTGGGAAAACGGATTCCAACGGTGGAGCGATGAGCAAATGAATGAGCGTGACTATTATGGCAAGTGTGGTTGCAGCAATATATGTGACTACTGCACCGACAACACAAAAGGCAGACCGTGCGTGCGAGCCTTAAACGAAATGTGCAGAGATAGAAACATAAAACTCGACTACACAAAAAAAGACTATACGGAGATATGGAATTTATGAAAACTGAACAAAAACAAATCGAGCAAATGATGCTTGATGTCCCGCAGACAATAGTCGCGTATGATGCAAATCCAAAAGGGCAACAGCTATATGGCGAGCAACGCGAATATATTGCTGAAGCCTTATATGACGCAGGCTATCGCAAGGTTCTGTTAGATACGGAAAACGGAAAAGCAGTTGATGTTTCCCAATACGCTCCGTGGGAGTTGATAGAAGGACATACAGAAAGAGAGGTCGAGAAAGCGCGCAAGGAAACGGCAAGAGAGATTTTAGATATGCTATATGATGAGGGCATCGATAAAGAAATACTCGAATGTTGTAGAATATGCGACGTGAACGGGGTTTCGCTTGCCAAACAAATATGCGAAAAATACGGTGTGGAGATAGAAAAATGACTAAACAAGAACAAATTAAAGAGATGCAAGAAATCATTGGTGATTGCTTGGAGTTTGATTCTATCGATGCTAAACTTGGCAGCGGGGACGGATACATATACATAAACACTCAAAAATCAGCAGAAGCACTTTACAACGCAGGTTATCGTCGTGAGGCAACACTGACTTGCGATTTTATTAAAATGGCGCAGAAACACGCCGTACAAGAGTTTGTTGATGAATTGAGAAACAAATGTAGTGAAGTTAAAGGATATTATTATTCTTTCGGGAACATTTCAGGTGTAATCGAAGAACTTTTGGAGGAGTACAAAAAATGACGAAAGAAAAGATTAAGGAAGCATTAAGGTGCTGCAAAAACCAATGTTGTAGTTATTGCCCTCATTGGTGCGAAAAAGGTTGCCAATACCAAACATTGTCGAATGCCCTCGACCTCATAACCGAGCAAGAGAAAGAGATTGAAAAGAAAGGACAGATAATCGAGAACTTGAATGGGCTGATTGATTATGCGGATAAAGAAATTAGAAAATTGAAAGCCGAAAAAAAGCAAGCACAAATAGACACAATAAACACAATCGTTAAATATTGCGAAAACCCGAACCATTGGCGCGAACTAAAAGATTGCAAATTGTGGGGAGGGAAATCTGATGACTTGCGGAATTTTCTAAGCGGGATTTTTAAGGAGATAAAAGAACAATGACAACTCAAGATATTAAAAAAGCGTTGGAGTTTTGCGCCCAAGATAATTACTATTTTTGTGGCGGCATTTTATGCATACACATCAGGAGAAATAACAGGACAAAAAAAAACACCGGCCTCTGCACCTTCATCTTACAACAAAAACAGGAAGTAGGGGGGTGGAAGACAACCTGGGGCTGGAAAAC
>ERZ1024469.9-NODE-9-length-20537-cov-12.693096_pt1 | contig 20537 bp, 24 predicted proteins | sample MGYA00520803_ERZ1024469 | MGnify/ENA primary metagenome ERZ1024469 (study PRJEB33242, sample SAMEA3444308) | Homo sapiens | biome: Host associated; feature: Gastrointestinal tract; material: Stool | place: Uganda | collected 2011-01-01 ... | reverse complement strand
TCCAGTTTGCTTCTCCTACTGATAAATATAAATAATCAGTATCTAAAAGTTCTGTTGCTCCATCTGCTTTTATACCGAAAGCTCCTCTTTTTACAGCTGTGGAAGAAGATGTTTCTCTTGAATAATACGCTAATTCTTTATTCCAACCTCCTGTAACAATGCTATCCACAATAAGATTTGCATCTGCGCTTACTCTAAATAACCTACCTGTTCCAACTTGAAATTTATTTAAAGCGAATATATTACTCCCACTAAAAGTATTATTGCCAGCAAGTAAAGCGTATTTAGATAGGTCGGTTGTACTTGCTGGAGAAGGAAGGTTTGAAGCATCCCAAATCTTGTAACTTGTAGTCCCTTTTAAGTGTTGTATATCTACTCCACTTTTAGTTACTATAGTTGTATCCTTTCCATCTGAACCAAACCTGTTGAGTGCATCATTAGTTTGTATTACATGATAAATTCCTTGAGATAAAATCCAGTTAGCAGCTACATAAGTTATACCTGTTAAAGTATGGTCAAGTCCACCGGTTAATGGTAAATACTTAGTCCTGATATCTGTTAAATCATTCAGGATGTTATCAATGATATCCGGGTTGTTCTTTAACGCTTCTGCTAACTCCTCCAAAGTATCCAATACATCTGGAGCATCACCAATAAGGTCTTGGATTTTCTGAAGTACGAAATCTTCTGTGGCTTTGGCATCCCATGTATCTTTATCCTGTTTAGTTACGTGAACGTTTGCGTTTGCTATATGAGTAAGTATAGGTTGAATCCTACTCAATTCTGATTGAGTGATTACATCCAGAGAAGTGTCATCTATGGGGTCTACAGAGATACATACCTTATCAACTTTGTTTGTTGACCAATCAGCGGGTTTAGTTACAACAGCTTCTCCCTCCCCATCAGGTAATTCTACATCTAGCATCTTAGATGTGGGAGTGAATACCATCTCTATGGTTAAGAAATTATTAGTAGAGGAATCCAAAGAAGTTGTATCTAATTCCACGTATCCACTATACATCCCAGCTAAATCTACAGTAAGTAGTGAAACTTCTCCCAATATTGTACCAGATTTACCATTCTTAATTGTGATTTTTAAAGAAGCCTGTTCATTCACTAGTGTATCAAAATCCATAGAACAATATAACTTGTTAGTTAATTTTATTCTATCCACTAGTGAACCAGTTAGGATTACCGTACCAACTACAGAGTTAGTTGTCCCAACCATCTCACTGTTCTGTTTTAAAATGATTGAGTTATTATCCCCCCCACAACAATTGGTCAGTCCAACTGAATAATCCCAGAATGGAGTTATGGGTCTACTACCAGTTCCGGTACTACCACTGTTATATATAGCCTTGATTGGGTTACTCATATCAAGGATAGAGTAATTTACTCCAATTCGAGCAAGGTCTAGGATTTGTTGTATTTGTTCATATATTAATACCTCTCCATTGGATGTAGCAGAGGCTCCAGATTTCAATTTACTCTCTGACGTGTACTTGGGAATGATACCAGCTGCTGGAGTGGCAGATGCTCTACTCACGTCATAGAAATGTTCTTTAGGGTATAAACCGGTAACTGTATCAGAGGCTAATGGTATCTCAAATCCAGTACCAGCAGTATTGGTTATGGTTGCCTTCTTATTGGGCTCACTATATGAATAAGCCAAGTTAACCCACCACATCGTTTTTCCGATAATTCTCCATTGAGAACCATCTTTCATCACCACATCGCATGAGGTGAAGTTTTGTCCTGTCACAGCATCTGTGATGGTTGTAGTGGGAGTTGCTAATTTACTCACGTAAAATACTGCCCCGTCTTTCTGGCTGTTTATGTCTGGTATTCCAGCAGAGTTACCAGCTTCTCCAACAAAGTGTAATACTTTACCCATGTCTCCGATAGTGGAATCTACTAGGTCAAGTACTGCCTTTTGGATTGTAGCCCTATAATACTTACCATCTGCTCCCATGACAAGTATCTCATCATTAGCTACCACGCTATTTTTCGAGCCTTGTCTACCTATTATGGTATCGATGTAAGCTTTTACTATCTTGTTAGAGATTGCCTTTGTAGAGGTATCTGACATGGTTTGGTCCACAATCTCGGGATGAGCGTTGGGATCCTTCATGTGGTTAATTAACTCTTGTCTAATCTCCCCTCCTGAAGTTTCAAGGTCATTGATTTGGTTTTGTAAATCAACATCTTTAGCATCTAACCTAGCTATCTCACTATCATGTTTTGATTCTAGGTTATCTAAAGCCTCTTGAGTGGCAGTAGATATGGGTTTATTTAAGTCTGAAGTGTTGTCTACATTTCCAAGGCCAACATCATCCTTGTTTAACCAAATATCTTTATCTAAAGCATACCCATTCACTTTTCTTGTGATAGGAACATACTTCAGTAACTCTTTATATACTTGATCACCCGTAACAAATCCTTGTGAATCCTGAACTACAGAACCACTGAAATACTCTTTGATTTGGTTAGGTGTTAATATCTCTGGTTCAGGTAGTTTACCTTGAACCATCAACATCTCTTCTCCTGTTAGTGGCATCCCAATATTAGGGAAACTATCAGGAAATATTACATATTCTCTTCCGCCAATGGGTTCAGTAGCTCGGCTACTTCTTAAGAAATAAGGAACGAACGGCTCATCAGAAGAAGGTTTTATTGGATATTTTGAATTATTCTTAAAATTACTCATGGCTTTAAGACTTAAAACGAAAAAACCGAGTTAACTGATAAAAGCAACTCGGTTTCTTACGCATGTAATTGGAAATAAAATATTACTTCTCTCCCTCTTCAGGGTCTTCTTCGGAATTTTTTTCGAGCTGATAAGCATAATCTAATTTTTCTTCGAAACTCATAGCCTTGTAAGCTTTCTGCTCTTTCTTCTCAAGGTCATAGGTTTCCAGGATGTACTTATCCAATTCGGTTTCGTCTTTTGCAAAGACATCTTCTTTACCGGTGGAGAGTAACTCGATACGTAGTTGAGAAATTGCTTTCTCTTTCTCGAGGGCAGAAACTCTTTCCAAAGCTTCAGTAAGAAGTTGTGATTTCTCCGAGTTCTCATTTCTCAGTGATTCCACCTCTGCAAGAATCTCAGATACATCTTCTTTCTCTACGGTTACTCCTTGTGGTTTCTCTTGGCCCATCTTTTTCATGTAAGCCTCTACCTCTTCTGGAGTTGCTATACGGATATGGCCATTACCAAGTGCTGTCATGAATGTACCATCCATCATAGCTTTATCCGGAAATTCTTTTATTTCACCGGGAAGGAGCTTGAATCTTAAGGTTGAAGAATAAAAGCTTGCGGCCTTGGCTCCTAATCTAGCGTATTGTTTTGCCATAATTATAATAATCTTGTTTATACTCTAAATATTTACTAGAATTAAGAATAGGGAGAGAATTTTCCCTCCCTAAAACTCATTTTAGTTTTTCAACTCAACGATTTGTTTTGAGTTGATATCGAAAGCAGCCGGGAATCCGTTATCAGTAAAGTCTTTGGTCTTATCCAAGATAATAACTGAATCTCTCCAAAGCTTAGCAAACCCAACTTGCAATGAAGCATAGAAAGCCTCGGTTTGGTTGGAAACTATTCTCTCTGACTCAACCTTCAACGGGAACCCGTTCAATTTCAACAAACCTGCTGATTTATCAAGCATAAGGATTTGATCTTCATCAACTCCACCATGGATGAAGAAATCAAGGTTTTGAGGAATTGGAGTTTTGATGTTCAGGTTAGCCCGAGTTGTACCTGATTCACGTTGACTGAATTCCGGAAGATCTAAGACATCAATTGCCATCTCCTCACCACCAATCAATGTAGAGGGGGTACGTCCAAGACGAGACATACGAACCAAGATTTTCAAAAGGTCACGATATGCAACGGTACCCACTGTCTTAACTCCGATAACCGGAGCAGCTTCTGAACCGTCTTTCTGTTCTCCATTGATTGCACACTCAATTGCTAATCCATCAACCACGTGACCAAGCAATACCCCGAAATCTTCCAAGAAAATAGAAACAAGGTTCAGAGATGAATACATCTTGATTTCATCGGTAAGAGAAATACCACGTCCAATCTTGAACATAGTGTATTCTTTCTGACCGAAAGAAACAGCTCCCAACGGAATTGTCTCAGCTTCATTTACTTTACGAGGAGCAGCATCTGACATATTGATGTACGGTACTTTCATTACAGGGCCAGACATTTGCTCTTCTCCACGAATGATGTTCGGATAAATAGGTGCTCTCCGATATCCTTTTCTCAATGCTGCACGGAAGATTTCTGGAACGATCCAACGGATTTGGTCAACCTCTGCCTGATTCAAAATCATGGCAACGGTATCCTGATTCGGGTTGATTCCCATCTTGTACAAGTAGGAATCAAACTCCATATTGTATTTCAGTTTGATGTAATCCTCAACCAACACATCGTTGGGTCTTTGAGCATCAAAACGCAAGGCATTCAACTCATCGAATACCGTCTTAACTTCTTGGCGGAGTTTGGTTCTCTCAACCTTTTGTTCTGCTGTTAATTCAATAGCCATTTTATTTGGTATTATAAAGTTTTACATTTGATTACGCTACCGTAATAGGAGCGTCCAACACTAATACTCTAACCTCTGTTTGGTTAGCTTCTGCTTTCTCCATTGCAATAGCAACGGCAGCTCCGGCTGCAGCCTTGTTAATACCCATGTGATTGTATGCAAGGATGTCTGATTCGCCTTTTGCAATGTTAGCTTTCACCAAAGATACCAACACACCATCACCAGCATTCAAAGCTTCTCCGGCGATAGCATAAATCATCACGTGTGAAACCAGGATTGATACTGTAGTAAGTGCGTTAGCAACTGCACCATCCAAAAGATTGATTCCCAAGAATACTCCACCAGTAGGAGCATAAGCTTTGATTGTACCTTCTGGGGTTAACATTACGGGTTGTCCCGGAAGAATCGGGTCTGTTTGGGCTGCATCTACGATAAATTGGTTAGCCAATTTATCCTGTTCTCTTTTGTAAATCGCGGTAAACGAAAGTCCACCAAATTGGTCTCCGTACATAATTGTCTATTTTTATTTGTTATTAATTTCCTGCAATTAAACTAAGTTAAGGTCTGGAAGTTTATTTTGCTTCACCTTTGAAATCTCTCCGGTAAATCAATTCTTCCTTGATACTCTCGAAAGAACGAGTTTCTTTGTCATTCTTATTATCGTTGTCATTTGAGTTGGATTTGAAAGAAGAACGAGAAATATCATGGCCTCCACAATTCTGACAAGTCAACGGAGCATCTTTCTCCAACTGAGCTTGATATTGGTTGAGCATTGATTTTGCTTCTTTGGCATCGGCTTTGTTGATAAGAGCAACAATAGCTTCATCCTCAGTTTTACCCTCTTCCAATGTCATCTTGTAAAGGTTGATAGCCTCTTCTCTCAATTCTTTCAGATGATCTTCACCAATCTGAATAAACTCTGCTTTCTCTTTCAGAGCTCTCAACTCGGTCAATTCCGTAGTCATTGCGTTGAATGACTCTTGAATCTTATCCCAACCAGTAACATCACCTAACTTCAATGAAGCAGGGTCTACCAGTTTATCCATTTTCGCCTTGAAAGCCTCCAAGGTAGTTTTAAAGTTCTCAGTGGTCATTCCTGATAAACCCAAAGCCTGAGAAGCTAAATTAATGATTTCTTCTGGGGTCATAACTTTTTGATTATTTTGGTTATTGTTAATTCTGAATAGCCCATTGAAAGAGTTTGTCTCTTCATTTAGAACAGACTTAAGGTTCCTCCAATCTACATTGTAAGCAAAATTGGTCTGGTCTACTTTTACTGACTGTTTCTCGGCAAAGTTCGGTAACACTATCTTACCATTCTCATCAAGCTTCTTTGCAAAAGGGTCTGCTCCGTGAGGGACTAAAGATAACTCCATGTAATAAACTATCTCAGTAGCTATCTTACGAACAAGTTGTCCTTTCTCATCATATGTACCCATTTTCTCATAAAATTCCCATTTTTTCTCAAATGAGTGAGAGGGTTTCCACCGGTAAACAACAGTACATGATACTGAGTGAATTGATGGAGGAGTCATATTCAAACCCCTTGCAATATTGGGATGAGATTTGGCATCAATCTTTAAACGAGCGTTAATTCCAGCCGGAATAGTTTTGTCACCCACTTTATAAGACTCTTGCCAAACATTATCTACTACTGCTCCCAGCTCATTACCCACTTGCATATCATGGTTAGGGTATATGGATTGTCCAATCATAAGTCCCATAGATTTCTTAAGGACATCAACTGGAAACTCAATCAACCCCCTATCAGATATAACAACTGTGTTAGATAACATCCGGAATAATGGTTGAATGAACTCACCCTCTTTTGCAGTGAAATCTTCTTCCTTTGCTTCAGGGTAATAAGTGTTAAACGCAGGTGAGTCATTCCAGAATCCAAAGCTTGATTGATCTTTCATGTTTTTACCCAGCTCCTCTTTTAAGGGAAGTTGGGTCGGTATATTAGATGCAATCAGAGATCGAATCCCACAAAGTGTAACCTGCTCTTCATAAATATCTCTCATGTTATTTCATTTTTGGTTGTGGTTTATTTTTTTCACGAGTTCTCTTATCTGACTCGTCTTTCTCTTTCTCTCTAGTTTGTTGAGCTCCATTCTCTTCAATGGGTGCTCTCGGTTCTTTCTCAGCTGGAGCATCATATCCTAACTCATCAGCAGCTTGCTCTTGAGATATAATACCCATCTGATACTTATTAGATGTATTCCTGATCTTGTACTCGTTGGCTTGTTCTGTTTTCAGGATATCAGTGATTGTTGAAGGATTAAACTCTACCTTCAGAGTTTTAAAATTAAACCCAGCTAACAATAACTCATACCTATAACCTATCTCCAAGTCTGCAGCCACTATACTTTGTACCGCTCTAAGTTGAGATAACATCTTGGTAAAGATGATACTTAACCCAGTTTCAGTTCCACCGGTAGTGTTTAACCCCATGAATGTTCCAGGATACTTCAATGAGTTCGCTACTTTTCTTTGAGCCTCTGAGTATAACTCAGATACTCCATTCATATCTTTAGTAGCGGTATGAAAATTAAACTCATGATCATCCTGAAAGCCTGTTACTACCCCATTAGATACTCCCTTCATAATCTCCCTTTGGGTTTTCAGTAGGAAACCATCTAACTTGGATATGTAAGCGTTATCACTCTCACCGTCTTCTTGTGTTGGTTTAGCAACCTTAACTTCAAGAAATCCCACTAATCCCATAAGAGTTAACAGGTTATCAACGTTTTGGTCCATACGGTATAACTTGGCTATTGTTCTCAAAGCCGGTAACCAAGGTGGAATACCATAAGGAACTTCTGAATATCCATTGATGGCAAAGTACTTATAGGTCTTTGGGTTTAACTTCATGTAAAAATCTTTTACATTACTTCCAATGGGTGTATCACCCTTAGTACCCACTATGTATTGATATGGGAAATATCTTTGCTTCCTTTTGTCATACACCCAACGAATATTCTCGGGTTCAACCATGAAGCAGGATTTAATTCCTTTTAAATCATTGTCTATAACCCATTCATTGGATATACAACCTGTAAGGTAAGCTTGAGCTATAAGCTTACTAACAAAGTTGTCAGTGTTGGCTATACCATCAACCCATGTTTTACATTTCTCGTTTAGATGATCTCTCATCTTCTTTACCTGGTCAGCTGGAACCTGTGGGTCAAATTTTATCTTGTGCCCAGTATTGGTCAGTAAAACCAAATCGTTCAGGGCTAAAGATAAATTGTCATCAAGCATAGCTAACTTTCTGATCTGCGGAAGTACCTTCAAGATAAGTTCTGGTACAATGAGCTTCTTGTTTGGAGATAGCTCATTGACAACAAAATCCCCACCAATATCCAAATAACTATCCCTACCTGCTGATAGGGATTTTGGGTTGGTAGAGACATCCGTTACAGAACCTCCTGCAAGGGCTTTGTCTTTTAGCTTTACCATATTAAATCGGATTTGTTACTAAGTTTTTCTTACCTTTTCTGATATAGTTAGTTATGGCTTCAGCCATTATGCAGTCATCTGTGTATACTGCATCATCATCGTAGATGTTATCATCGTTTGCCTTATCTTTACCCATTGCCACTGGCCTATTTCTGGAATCGAATATGAATGTATATGACTCATCCACAAAGAATTTGTTACATATATTCACTTGGTCAAAACGGATATCTTCTTCTAACTCATCTATAATAATTGGTCTAGTGGATGTGGTTGTATACCAACCCGGGATATCTTCTACCTCGGGCTTACTTTTACCTTTCTTTTTCAAGAGTTTTTTAGCGTAATACAAGTTAGGATAACCATGGTCCTGAATCTTTGATGTTACTGCCAACCCAATATCATTTGATTCTGGTGCTATCAGTGCATTGTTGAAACGTTTACCGGTGTGCATGAGGAGGTTTGCATACTTAGAAGGATTTATCTTCCCCCTAAAATAAGCTAACTCCTCCCCATACCGGTTCATAACAGAAAATGCAGAATAGTCGTTTGCTCTACCGATAGCAACGTCTGCTCCGATAAAGCATCTCTCACCAGGTTTGGCGAAACGTCTTATAAATAGCTTCCCATTCTGTTCAATGGAAAGGTAATCATCTGGATAAGGTAAACATTCTTCTATAGCCCTTATACAATTCAAATCGAATACTGTGTTACCTGAAGATAGGAAGTCACCGTCAATCTCCTGTGCTGTTCTCCTTGGACCCAATGACTTAGCCATCGAGTTATACCACTCCTCGTTTCTTTCAGGGTGCATTTGCCAGTATAACCGAATGGGGTTAAAGTAACTATCTCCATTCTTGGCATCAACCCATTGTTTGTGGAAGAAATTTCCAATTCCCATTGGCGTGCTGTTCAAGATAGCCGATCCCCCAGTGTTGTGATTTACAAAACCATCTGCTGATATATAGCTATGATCTCCCTCTACCTGTATATCATATATGGGTTCTATGGTTTTTTTAACTAATGTTAGTTTAGAAATATACACTCTACCACCTCTTTCTTCAAAAATCCTTTTTACAAACTTACTAGCTTGTAAATTATCTGGATATACCTCATTGGCTATTTCTTTGTATGAATACCCCTGTTTACGCATCTCTAGAATCTTACCCCTTTTAACCAAATCTGGTAACCTATCCCCAGATATAGGGTTTAAATATAATCCAAGATTCTCTTTATACGCTTTTTCTATATTCTCTTTCGGAGTAACATACCTAAGGTTAGTTATATAGTTATGGGATTTATCATTATCTATATGGTCCACTTGATACCCATTAGGTTTTTGTCCTAAAAACGCTTCTGCAACTAATACGTGTACATTTCTTTGAAATAATTTACTTTTCCCTTGGTTTTTACAATCACCAGTTTCTCTTTTTGTACCATAACTTAACCCAACCCTAAAATAACCAAATTTATTTTTCCTTTGAGCTACTTTAGTTAAGTTACCTTTCTTTTTTCTATATACATTACCCAAGTTAGATATATAAAAATCAGGGAAATCTTTTATGGGCTTTATCTCCTCTACTAGGGGTGGTTTAGTTATTGTGTTTACATCTCTAAAATCTTTTATTTTAGTATCAACCCCAACTATATTTAAATCTTCCTCAATTATCTCTCTTACTGTTTTCCACCCACTTGTTGTAAATAACCTATGTGCTGGAGTATATCCACCTATATTACCATGGGTATCTTCTACATACCAAGTTTCAAGATTACCCTTATTTTGAGTATGTGTAATTTTTCTCCAATTACCCTCATGTGTTAGAGTATAAACCTCTTCCGAAGAAATTTCTTTTACACCCCGTTCTTTAGGACATATACTCCCTAGTTCTATTACCTTAGTATATAACCTAAATTTCTCTTTCCCATTAATTTTACCTAACGAGATTTTTTTCTGGTAAAGTATTGGTGTAGAATAAATTGCGCAACTTAAAGTGGGGAATGCTGCTGCCCAGATCCTATCAGCCCATCTTACAATTGCTGCCTCGTCTATCACAAGAAGAGAAACTGCCTCTGAACGACCAGCTTCTTCCGTTGTGGGTACTGATGTTATGGATGACCCATTAACAAATTCCAATACTGTAGCAGTACCGAAAGAATCTCCACGTATTTGTGTTACAGGTGTTTGTAACCATTCAGGCAGGTTTTTGTACATGTACTTAATCCTTTTCAGAACTCTCTTTGCAACCATATCCTTGATTGAAATAATCTGGATATTCTTGTTGTCATTAAACATGGCTAACCATAAGCAAAAGAAAGCGATAAGCTCTGTTAAACCTGCCTGACGGAACTTTAGTATGATATTGAAACGGTTGATCAAGAAATTCCAGAGAACTGCTCTCTGGTATTCGTATAGGTTGAACTTAACTTTACCCTTAACTGGGTGAATGATATACACAAAGTTTGCAAGGTAGAATGGGTTTACCTTGCATGTCCTATATATCTCGAATTGTTCCCTCGTAAGAGTTACTATCTTTTTCTCCATATCCTAAACTTTAATCCAACCTCTAATCTTGGTTTTTCGTTAAACAATAGAACCTCAGAAGCCCGGAGAAAAGCGAATGAGTTGTTATTAAACCGAAAATCTAACTGAAACTCTCCGAATGGCTTTCTATGTAAAAAATCTAAACAGAAAACAAGGTAGTGAGAAAGCCTTGGCTCCTGAGGTCTGTATTTTGTTTTTGAATATCCCATAACTCCTGATGACCAACGATAGTTGTAATCCTGGTAAAACAGGTTGTAATGTTCCGAGTAAACTTGTCCGTTAATTCCGAGAAGAGAAAGGTTAAGTGAATCTCTGAATAAACTCATCTCCACTAACTTTGGGTTTTGGGGATAGAGCTTTAGGAAATTCTCTGAAATCTCTATCTCTTCCTGTAATCCTTGGATAATGAAACTGTAATGAAGACTGTCCTTCAAAATCCTTAATTCCAATTCCTTGATTCTGGATGAATCTTCCTGGTAAATCGTAACTCTATCAGGTTTCAGTGTATCTCTGATGATTTGGATTTCAGGATAAGGTTTTGGAAAGAAGACTGTATCTGTAACCACCTTTACATGGGGATTTGATGATTCAGATTTGTTTGATCTGAATCCGAGATAAAAGGTTAAAGCCAGTATCCCAATGATGGTTATGATTTTGATCGTTGTCTTCATCTCTACTTCCTGTTTAGTTTCAGTGTATTAGAACCTCGAAAGATATAGGAATGTTAAAAACTGTTTATTCGGATTACATTTCATGTTAAAAAGTATTTAACTTATTCACTTTCAATTAGTTGAATGTGTCTTTGAAGGACTTATATCTTTAGATATAAGGACTTTAAAGTATCCTATACTCTAAGCTTAGAGATAGAGTCCAAAAATTAACCCTTCTAAATTAACCCCCTATAATCCCCCTAATAAAGGTTTCCCTAATAAAAAGGGGATAGGATGGATAACTACTTGATATTCAATTTCTTATGGTTATAAATCCACTTTAAGGCCCATAACATCCATAACCCAACCTCATAAGGAGGGCATTTAGCCACGGTTGTCCTACCCTTGTTTATCCAGTATCCCATATCTCGGTTTGAATATTTTTTGTAGGCCACTATCCTGAATGAGTCTGGGATACCCTGTATCCTTGCTAATTCTCTTGGGCTCATTTGGTATCCTCTTGGGTTGAATTGTCGGTTAGATTTTCTGGCCACTTGTGGGTATTCAGAAGGTATATTTCGGTAAACACCAGGGGCTGAGGTGTATTTCCTGTCTTGAGTCAAAAACCTCTTCTGAGTCATGTCTTTTTCCCAGTATTTTTTGATATCCACTAATGACATCTTTTTACCTGCATAAATGGTTATCACTGAATCTAGCGGTTCTGTTATATGGCCAGTTCTAAAATTGTAATTTTTCCCAGACAATCCTTTCAGTAATTCTTTGGTAGTTTTGATTGGGTATTCTGGTTGTTTTGTGATATGTTTCCATATTAGCTTATGGTTGATTTTGAAATCTTTACATATACCCATTACGATTAGCCTAACTCTACCTACTTGTGAATTCCCAAAGAAAGTCACTGACTTCACTAAAAAATGTAAATGGTAGTCTTCTTTTAACCAATCTATTGATTCAATGTATGGCCTTGATTTAGGCAGATTTTCCATGAAAAAGATTTCAGGTTTTGATTCTCTTATTTGGTTAAAAAAGGCAGTAAATGATTCATTATTAAGAGGGTCTGATAATTTCTTAGCCCTTGTCAAAGCCATCATTGATGATGACCCACAATCTGGTGCCCCTACAATTACCTGAGCGGGTACAATTTCTGATGGTTGTATGTGGTTATACAATTTTACTCTTTTCCCAAAATTTGTTCTCCATTGAACATCATTTGGGGTGGAGAACAGAGCTCTCGGCTCAATGTTAGCCACTAGATATTCTTTCATTGGGTATAACCATGAACCATTACCACCACACACTGACAAAATCTTGGGTTTTAATTTCTTGTGTTTCATATTAATTGTTTTTATTTTGCAATAGTTGGTATTGCCAAATCTATCATTTGGATGAGTAAATATTGAATCTAGAAGAAAATTATTGAGTAAAAGCTAAATTAATTCATTAGCCCTAAAAAGTTTAAACTAGATAACTCTTTCTATCTTGGTTCTAATAATCCTAAAATCAAACAAATGGAAACACAATTCAAAAATAGGCAGAATTTAGTGGATTACTTTGAGAATCTCCCAAGGATGTTATACATTGTTATGGGTGATAAACGAGTTACTTTACACTCATATAAATTCGCAAGGTTAATCCTTTTCTCTATGGGTGCTGAAATGCACAGAGATGGTAAGTTAGATTTACTTGCATACACCAAATTAACTCGGATGTATTCTCAAGATTTCATTGATCATCAAGGAAGAACCAACAGACAAGAATATCAATATGATGATAAGGAAATGGATTTTATTGAGGAGATGGTATCTCTATTCTCACTCGAGATATTGAAAGCTGAGTTTATATCTGATGTACAGTTCAGAATCCTATTATGCAATGAGAACGTGATAGATATTATACTCCAATGAGAAAGTGTAAAGATAAAAGAATGTATGAACCCCATGTACAGGTTTTGAAGTATATACTTGATTTAGACCAAGACCCATTTTGTAGTTTTGTTTTACCTGATTGTACAAGGAACAATCTGATAAACCTGGACAGAGTGGATTATAGTATAACTGGGATAAGGGTTATAGATGAAACTTACATGTGGCAGGATATAGAGGTTGATGGTAAGTTACACATAACAAGCCCGCTTTACATAGAAACTATTACAGAATATAACAAGTATTTAAAACACATATCAAAAGAGATGGCAGTAAATTACGAAATAGGGGATTTAAAACCAGTAGATTTCAAGGAAGCTAACAGATTATTACAAGGTAGTGATAATGACATAGAACCTTTGAAAGTTTATAACGATGGTACAATGTCAGTATCATGTTGGAAAATAACATTTAGAGATGTACTTAGGTTATTATTTAATCCTAAGAAAAGATATATTTGGATGGGTGTAAAAGCTGGACAATCACAACCCCCAGTATGGTTAACCACCAGATACCCGTTCAAATAGATTCCCATGAGTGTTAGATTTTACCCAGACTTTTACAGGAGTCTGGGTTTTCTTTGCGTGAACTAATTTAAAATAAACAAGTTATGGAAATTCCAAAGAACCTACAAAAGTATCACAGTTATCTATGTAATAGCCTACAAAGGCTTAAAGATATGAAGTTAAAGCCTAAACAGATGAAAAAAGAAACTGTGGGTGTAGAGATAAAGTGTTATAAATGTAGTAAATCATTTAAGATGGTTTTCACTATTACAGAGTGGGCAGCATACCTTGATACTCAAAGAAAACTGATAGAAGAGAAAGGTATTGTGATGAGTAATCAAGACACAGTGTCTATGTTCAGATACAAGAACATGAGATTTTTGAAACACCTATTCCTTGAATGTTGTGAATCCTGTTTACAGGAAGAAGAAAGGATTCAGGTAGATGGGTTAATGTCACTTGAGAATAACATCAAATTAATTCTCGGAACTCATGAAAAAGGAAAAGAAGAATACGAGAGAGCACCCATTACAAGTTTACTGTAAAACCTGTAGTAAACTGTTAGTAGAGGTAGAAGCTGATTGGTATCAGTTTAACTGGTATTACGCTCCTTTAGAGATAAGACCACCATTAAGAGAACTGTTTCCTGGGATTACCCACGAGCAGTTCTTGGGTTTGAAATACAGGAAATGTGAGCAATGCAGGAAACAAAAGAAACAAGGGATTTGCATTTAGTAAAACGGGATATTATATTTGTATTATAATTAAATAATAAAAATATGGTTATTAAGACTTTACTAAAATTGATTATCCTAATCCCCACTTTAAAAATCTTAAAATGGTGGTACAGGGGATTTAATATGTTTATTTGGGTTGGATGTGGTATCACATTTAGTTTTGCAAGGGTATCTGGAAATATGGATTTACTAGATAAAGGGTGGTATAAAACATTTACAGAGGTTTTGGGTTTCAGTTTATACATGGTACTCCATGTATTATGGATATTAGCTATCAGGGAATTAATCATTAAATTATAATATGTTACAGTACTTAGAATTATTAAAGAAAGTCCATGTTTTAGGGACTTATAGAAAGCCGGCAAGAGAAGGGATGCCGGCTTCTAAGAATTTATTCGGTGAGATGATGGAAATTGATTTACGTGATGGGTTTCCATTATTAACTACTAAAAAGATGGCTTGGAATGCTATCAGGGTAGAGTTATTATGGTTCTTGAGAGGAATACCAAACCTAAGGTATTTATGGAGATATAATGTACATATCTGGGACCAAGATGCTTATAGGTTTTACAAGAGAAAATGTGAGACTTATACGAGGACTCCATTATCTTATGATGGTTGGTTAGAGAGATTATGGGCTATGAGAAATGGTTCTTTCTGGGAAAGAAATTGGGACTTTGACAAGATGACTTATATGGGAGCAGTTTACCCTGTTCAGTGGAGGGGTACATTTGTTTTTGGTGGGTCTTTTCATACTGACCAAATCCTATATATGATAGAGAATATCCGGAATAATCCTACTAGTAGGTACCATATAGTTGATGCTTGGAATCCCATAGATATTTATCTGAATAAGGGAAATTCAGTATTGGCTTTACCCCCATGTCACATGAGCCACCAAATTTTGGTAGATGTGGAGAATAACGAGTTTGACATGCTCATGTACCAGAGAAGTGCAGATATCTTCTTGGGAGTTCCATTTAATATAGCTAGTTATGCTTTGCTATGTGAATTCTATAGCATGATGACTGGATATAAACCTAGGTATCTCAAAATGGTTTTTGGAAGCGTTGATTTATATGAAACTCATTTTGAGCAAGCAAGAATACAATTAAACCGAGACCCTAAACCATTACCTAGATTAAAACTATTACCGAATGAGAATGGTGTTATGGATAGGGTGATTGAATTCAATATGAAGGCTAAAGAGTACTATGATAACCCTACTCATTCGAAGTTAGATGAAGTGATCAATGTATTACAACCTTCAGACTTTGAGTTAGTGGGTTATGACCCATATCCCGTAATAAAAGGGAAACTAGATACTGGATTGGGGATCTAATATAATGTGTTATAGAGGCATTGTTATTTATACTGTATCTAAGTTTTGAATTTAAACGACAAAGGGGACCGTCGAGATGACAGACCCCTTCTTTTTTGTGATTAAGATAATCTTTTCCACCAACCGAAAGTCTCATACTGTCTTTGTAAGCTACATGGTTTATCCCACGTTTCTTGGATCCAGTATGCTTGTCTTTCGAACCCAACTTTCCTATAAGCTTTATCAACTCCTTCTTTAATAATCCAATACAACCACTCCACTAAGTAAATGATATAGTAAAGAGTGAATGGTACAAGGATTAATAACAACATCCACCAACTCTGAATCTCAAAGGCGAATAGAATAAAAGTGACCAAGATTCCTATACCTAACCCAAGACCCACACAATCTTTGTATTGTTGGACATGACACCACTCATGTTTTATAGACCGCCCATTGAGTGAAGAGTGCTCAGTGATAACGAATCCGAATAACATCATGGTAGCAAATCCATTTAGAAAAGTAAGGACCTTAGCTAAACCCGAGTTATAGTAAATCTTCATAACTATTGTTTTACGGGTTTGATGTACTTGTCATAGAACATCTTTGCCCACCAACCAATCACTGCTCCCGCTGCAAATGATACCAGAGCGTTAACTGATACCCAGAAAGGAGCACACTTTACAAATACTAACGCTACGATTACGATAGCTGCTACCGCAACCCAAAATAAAATTCTCTTTTTCATATCTCAAAATTTAAGGTTACATATCTGATAAGGTTACTGTCTCACTGACTGTTATAGCTCTAGTAGCTTGGTCAATGTTGATAGTGACCTCATTGAATTTCTTGTTAACAATATCTGGTACCATGACCTTGATCACTGCTACCTGTTCAAAGGTGTTTGATAATACAGTGTAAGGCTTGGTATAGATAGGAGTTTGTCCCGCCTCTACGTTTAAGCAGTAGATGCAATTCAAGAATAACTCTATGGGTATCTTGCCAGATTGTACTTCTGGTTTGATGTAATCAGATAACTCAGTCATAGAACTGCTTGACAACTTCTTCTCAGTAGAGATAACCAATGTAGGAGCTTTCACTTCTGATGATGTGGTGGCCACTTTACCAGAGTCCACGTACTTCCCTTCAGCATCATCCCAAATCCACCAGTTGTCATTCTCCCCTATAATGGGAGATTTACCGGGTTGGCCTTTCACTATATTACCCATAGTGATTTGAGCAAATACTCTCTCGTTTGTTACAATTGGAAAGATATTTAGCTCTCCATTATAAATTTCTAGCTTACAAATCATAGTAAATTATATTTTTCCTATTACTGCATATTTTACTTCTAGAATATTAGAGAATACACCTATGATTGAGGTCTCAACATTCTCAGCCTCTGATACAGTTACTTGCATCACTTGGATATCATAAACTCCATCCATATCCTTCGTCTCATCAGGTGAGAAGTTTATGAGGAGTTTGTTTCCATTCACTTCCATTTTCCCATACTGAAGGTCTGGGTATTCTGGAATTGGGTCTAAAATCAATGGCATGGGATTCTGGTAAATGGCTACAACCTGTGAACCTTGAGCCACTACAACTCTCATTACCTTGTCTTCTAACGTGATTGGGGTGATTCCATCATCCTCATACATAGCAAGAACTAATCTGACAGTCTCACCTGTATAGATTGTGTGTTTGTTAATACAACTGTTCATTTCGTTAATATTTTAGTTTATATGATGATACAATATGGTCTGGACAACCTACATGGGATAAAATAGAGCCCTAGTAATGTTACAAGTGTACTTACTTCCCACTAATACATATAAATTAAAACCAGGATTATGAAATCAGCAGAAGAGTATTTTAGTTTACATTATGACCTAAAGAATGAGATGATAAGATTATCTAAGGAAGGTAATGATATAAGAAAAGCTTTTATCACCAAAATTTACTGTGTCCCAAAGAGTGAGGTTAAGAGTAATTACAATGACCTGAAGGAAATAGTGGGAGTTTTTAAACAGGATGGGTTTTGGGCAAAGGCTTCAAGAAAGAGAAATGGGATTTTAAGGATAGTGGTATTTTTCAAAAAAACCAAGTATAATAGTTAGGATATTGATATGAAATTTAAAGTTTTAATCAAGTATTTAGACATTGACAAAAAGGGAAATAGGGTTTACTCTAAAAAACCCAAAAGTAAGTTCTCCACTAAGGTGATAGTTTTGAAAGGTGGACCATGGCTTGATAAACTTATACTGAAGTTTGGCAACGGAGAAGTAATGGCGTTCAAGTATAACGAGAAAACTCTCTCCTTCCTTAAAAAGGTTACTAGTGAGTACTTTGCAGTAACTAAAGTATATAAAAGTCCATTCTATAGCTATTATCTAGTAAGTCGTTATTCGAAGGAGAAGGTATCAAACTTAACTGATTTACTGAAACAATGTCATAACATGGGTTTGATAACGGCAGTGGAATATTGGGATAACCTAATACCTATAGAATTATGGAGATGCTGAAAGTGGTTTGTATGAAACCATGCATGGGATACTTTTCAAGAATAAGGATAGAGTACCTATTGACAAATACTGCATGAAGAGTATCGTATCATATTTCAGGGATCAAGGTTATAAAGTTAATTGGGGAAAGAACTCCTCTAACGACAGATACTGGATAAGAATATCATGGCAAAAGAAAAGAGAATCAACTGGTTTCAGTGGTTTATCCTTATCGGGATACCAGCTATGGTAGTATATGGATTAATTAAATTATTGAGCTATGGAATATAACGCAAGAAAGGCTTTCCTGGATGTAAAGAAATCTGGGATAAACTCCAAGAGGGACAAGGACAGGTATATCCTGTTACAGGAAATCCTGAAAAAGATTGAAGGTAGGGCTAAGTTAGGTGAGAGGTCAATTATCATCGAAGAACCCAGAGTTGATTGGGATTTTCTGATACCAGTGATAGATAAGTTAAGGAAATTAGGATTTACAGTAGACCCAAGATTCCTTCAATCCAGAGGTTGGACTTTAGCTATTTACTGGAACGATGATGGGAAAAGGATAAATGAAAATATCCCACTAACCATATTGGCAATCCTAGTTCTCATCTTTTTAATCTGGTTGATATGGCTTTAGATAGAGATGATAAAATCCTGAAGAAGATCACCAAGTTACCATCGAAGAAACAATTTGGTGATTTGGCATATTCCTGGTTGAAGGAAAGATTCCCTAATGCAGAGGATATCATGATCAGGGAAGCAAAGTTTAACCAGGAAGTATTCTTTGTAGTGGCTTACATTGACTGGAAGAAGGTGAGTTTCACAGTCAATTCAACCGCACTTTTGTTTCACCTTATTAAAAAGTATTTATAGTATGGCTTTAGAAATGGACAAGTAGGTGATATCCTAAAAGAAAGGTTCCCAGATTACCCAATGGAGTTATTGTCCTATACCGATAAGGGTACTGGATGGGAAGTAAGAGTAAGGTTGGCGAAGGTCCACCTGGTTCCGGTTTTATCTGATGGATTCAATATCCCAATCTCAGATAGGGATGTATTAATTCACTTAATCCAAAAACCATGAACAGGGAAACTAGATGTGAGTTAATAGGAGCCCCCAATCATATGTGGGATGTTATACTTGGATACTGGGGAGTAGGTGGTATTTGGTGAAGATATTAAGATGACTGAGCCCCATTTGTGGGCCGTAAAAAGTGGTGGAAATTTTTTGGAGGGTTTGAGGTTCAGGCCCTCTTTTTTGTATGTATAGGGTGAGGGGGGAGGGGTAGCCTTGATCAGGCTGAGGATTCAAGGATCAGGGATCAAGGATTAGGATCCTGGTTTGTGGGGCTTGGGAAAGTCGTAGCTGTTGTGGTTGTATCCCCATCCTTGTTTCCCAGCCAGTGCCGGGATGTAGCTGTAAGGGAGGGGGACGGTAGGATATAATTAAAAAATAAGTGTTAATTTTTTAGGGGACAAATTAACACTTATCACATTTAAAAATTTAACGTTTTTCTTTCTTGAAACAAACGTATAGAATACAGACAATAACTAATATTAGAATTTGTATAACAAACGAAATAATTTCAAGTAATGCGTTTATCATTGCATCCATATTCAAAAACAATTATAGATAAAACAATCATATTTTTTCTTGAAAATTTTTTCATACAAGTATTTTTTTACTTTTAAAATCTTTTTCTCCATTCTAGTATAATTGAATAAATGAAACAAATAAAAATGAGTAGTATAAACGTACTACTCAATAATGTAAAAAAACTCATATTATTTCGTTTGTTGTTTGAAATTCTTTGCTTTTGCAGTTTGCAAACGTGCAAACAATTTTTTTATTGCATCTTCTTTCTCGAGTGTAGAAGCGTTATATAATTCTTTCGCGCTATTATATTCTCCTTGCACTTCTACGAGAGTATCGTGTAGCTCTTTCAATTCGAGTAATGTTTTTTTGTCCACGTTAAACGCAAAATCTAAAATATACTTTTGCAACAACTTGCGTGCGCTTTTTTTCTCATTACTTTTAGAATCTAATTTATATAAATTTTCGGGACACTCCCAGCCTAATAATTTATACAACTTTTCGTAGTTGATTTTACCCTTGTTGTTACTTCTGTTTACAACGTTTTTAGAAAATTCTTGTAAATTCATAATTTTAATTATTAAAAATAAATCGTAAACTTTTTTAAATTTGGTGCTACGATATAACCAAAATATTTTTACACTTTTTCAATATTTCAAAGAACGTGTGTTTTTGTCGTTTTTCTATATGCAAATGTATAGAAAATTTTTGAACTACAAAAATATT